>Ga0209536_100000926_pt1 | contig 48285 bp, 35 predicted proteins | sample DeeMarSeWOR28_12_FD_187461 | JGI IMG/M metagenome (GOLD analysis project Ga0209536, IMG submission 187461) | Marine sediment microbial communities from White Oak River estuary, North Carolina - WOR-2-8_12 (SPAdes) (version 2) | ecosystem: Environmental > Aquatic > Marine > Intertidal zone >...
ACAGCTGTAGCGATCGGCATCATCGTTGTCCTGTTGACGATGGTCTACCTGCTTCGTGCCCAGATCGTGGAAGTGTTGGTAGAAAACGAGATTATCAAAGTGGAAGAGACGACTTCACCTTCGATCATATTTGCGCCAACTGAACAGGCGACTGCAACGCCAACCCCTCCGGTTTTTAGAGCGCCTGCGACAGAAGATGAAGCGACAAATAACGGATCAGGAAATGGGGCCGGGAGCGCCGCGCCCGGTTCGGGAGATAACAATAACAGTGGCGGTACCAACAATGGGGGCGAGTCCGTCACCGGTAGCAATCCTGACCTTGTAACGGCCACCCCGCATCCGGGAATCAGCCAGAACCCAAGGACGCCCACGCCGGAACCTCCGCGTGGACTGGTTGGCAGGCTCCAGTTTCTGGTTTGCGTTCTCAGGAACGGTGCTGATCAGTGCCGGTAGAAGGTAAAACTCTCGTTCTATTATTGCGAGATTATAACAATGCATCTTGAAATTTTTTAAAAGTGATGTATGATTTAGTTGTAAAAGTGAAGCATATCACAAAATAATATAAACGTCCGATACAGACGGCGGCATCAGACCGGGACCTGATTCAGGTCGCTTTTCTTTATAAGAGAGTGTCCCGGAAAAGCATCGATGAAAAGCGAAAACATTTGACGTTTTCGCTTTTATGTTTGTGGGAGAGTTTTGTAGTGGAAACGCGCAACTATTTCGATGTAACTCTATTGGGGATGAGTGAAGGAGGGAATATGACAGGAAAAACCAGCAGATAAACTGCCTTGACAATCAATGCAGACGGCGCATTGGGTCTGCCATGCAATGCCGTATTCGTGTCTTTTACCTTTGATCTAGGAGGATCAAAATGGGCACAAAACATGCAAAAAAGCGGATTGGACGTGCCATGCACATCGCAGTCATCTTAGCAATCCTGCTTTCAGTATCGACAGTGGTTTATGCTGCCCCGCCTTCCCCCTTCGTTGGACATTGGCAGGCAGTTGATGTGGATGAAGGTGATATCCGCCTTACGATAGCCGGTCCGCCAAGTGGACCTTATCAAATTACCTGGACGGAGAGCTATATCAGCTTCTGTGATGGGGAGGCTGGGATTGTGCGCGGAATGGGATGGCTCGATGAAGCTAATCCATATATATTGGAAGCTGATCTCCATCTTGAATGTTTCACAACCGGAAATTCAACGAACTTTCACATGGTATGGCGTTATTGGCCCGAGTCAGATACATTAATCTCTCAGTATGAAGAGATTGGGTATGTAATCATTTGGCACCATCCGGGGTCGAAGGTTCCATCCATGTCTATTCCTACCTTTGTTGCTTATATTCCAGGTGCAATCGAGGGATACGATTGGCAATTGGGTGATACAGTTTATATAAACATTAATGATGGAGAGTACACTGCTGAGAGTAGTGTGGAGGAAGCCCCATGGGACCCAACACAAACCCGCGTTCTCTTTGAGCTTTGGCAAGATGATTTCTTTATGGAAACATGGGATCACATTGTAATGACCGATGGTTTCATTACAAAAGAGGTCTGGGTTACTGACCTAGCAGTCACAGATTTTGATCTTAGTACAGGACAGATTTCTGGCACCTATACCTATGATCCTGAGTCTGATGATTATCTGTGGGTATGGCTTTATGACGGGGATGGGCAAATACCGACGATGAACCCGGATGGCACTTGGATTACCACCTTCGATGAATTATCTCCAGGTGTATGGGGAGGAGCTACCCAGTGGGATATGGATGGAGATGGAACATCTTTGGATTTTCAAGTGCCTAATCCTACATTCGTTGCTTATGTACCCGGTGCTGTCGAAGGCTATGATTGGCCGATGGGGGATGAAATTTCCCTGACCGTCAATGGTGTTCCGTACCCTGTAACTGCTAATTCAGAGCAAAGGCCTGATTTCCCTGAAGGCGAAACGCGTGTTCTCTTCGAAATATGGCAGGAGGGTTGGTCACTATCGGCAGATGATTATGTTGTGATGACAGATATAGACAGTGGCTTCATAAAATATGTCACTGTTACGAATTTGGCAGTTACGGGCTATAACTTAGCTGAAGGCACGGTATCCGGTATCTATGATCCCACCTATGATCTATGGGTGTGGCTTTATGACGGGGATGGGCAAGTACCGACGATGAATCCAGATGGCACTTGGATTGCCACCTTCGATGAGTTATCTCCAGGTGCATGGGGAGGCGCCACACAATGGGAGCCAGATGGCGATGGAACGTCTATTGACTTTCAGATCCCTGGTGAATGATGTGTGAAGCTTCAGATGGATTATCTTGAATGTGTGGGGAGGAGCAATCCTCCCCATCCTGAGCACTAAGAAGATCGCAGAATGCAAAACCGTATAAAGGAGCATACCTGATGAAACGGCTTTCCCTTCTCACCCTGATCTTTGCGATTCTTTCACTCACGTTCTTCCTGCTTCTGATTTTCTTACGCATCCCATTTCCACTATATCCGCTAATGAGTATTCAAGATGCCATCGATATCCTGACGTCACTGGTGCTCATTCCGATCTACTGGCTGATGTTCAAAAATATCAGCCAGGCCCAAACCAGCCTGAGGAGCAATATTTTCTTTATGGTGATGGCGGCCTTCTGGGCGGCGGGACAGGGCATGCATCTCTCGGCCAATTCCATCAACAATCTGATTGGAAATCTTGCCAAGAATCAGGTTGTTGACGTAACTGCTACCGATCTCTACCACCTGACATATTTTTATGATGAATACCTGAGCCATTACTTATGGCATATCGGCGTGGTAGGGTTAGCTGTACTTCTGATCTACAACGCCTGGCGGTATCCATCCAGCGAGAAAACGGACTGGCGGCTGGTCGCACCGGCCGGGTTTTTGTATGGTTTCACCTGTTTCTGTTTTTTCCTCGAAGGGAATACGCTGATTTTAGGATTGCCTTTTGCAGCCATCGTTACTTTGTTTATGCTCGTTTGGGGCCGCAAGAAACTGGCTCAACAACCTATCCTGGCTTTTTTCTTCGCATCCTGCCTGTTTGCCTTCCTGCTGTTTGTTGGTTGGAGATTGTATTGGGGTAGTTTTATTCCCATTATGGAGGCAATTCCGTTCTAGTTACATCCCCAACCACTCTCCAGCCTCGCGCGGCAAATTATTTATCGGCCCCTGTCTCAATGTACACTGCGGCAGCGAATCGATGAACATACGCCCGTATTGCTTGGTCATGACGCGCTTGTCGAGGACAGCCACCACGCCGTGGTCGGATGCCGAACGGATCAGGCGCCCGAATCCCTGGCGGAATTTCAGAATGGCTTCCGGCAGATAATATTCATTGAACGAGTTCTCGTACATTTCTGAGCGTGCCGCGATGAGCGGGTCGGTTGGCACATCGAAAGGTAGCTTCGTGATAACCACCACTTGCAGGTCGTCGCCGGGCACATCCACGCCCTCCCAGAAGGAGCGTGTGCCGAGTAAAACGGCCCGTTCCGTGGTTTTGAATGATTCCAGCAGCGTGTTGGGGGATGCGCCTTCTCCCTGCTCAAAGACATAAATATCTTCGCGCGCCAGCGGTCCGGTGATATCCCGTGAGGTGCGCTTTAGTGCGGCATAGGAAGTGAACAGCACCAACATGCGTCCGCCGGTGGCTTTTGCCGTGTTGATTAGCGCGCGGTTCAAAGCCTGCGCATGTCCCTGTTGGTTGGGTTCCGGGATGTCGGTGGGTAGGTACAGCAGGGTCGAACTCTCGTAATCAAAGGGTGAACCCAGAGCCATTTCATCGGCGATCTCGGCGCCCAGCGTGCGGCGCATGTAATCGAACGAGCCGTAGGTAGTCATGGTGGCGGATGTCAGGATCACGCTGGACTTCTCGTGCCACAAGTGCTTCTCGATCAACGGCCCCACACTCAATGGAGCGGCATTCAGGGAGAGACGCTCTCCACGCGGATTGACCTCGATCCAGTAGACTGTCCCGGGATTGGGCTTTTCCATCATCCCGGAGACATTCGCTTCGGCCTCCGCCATGCGCCTGTAGACATTCCCCAGGTCACTGATCACGTCTTCGAGCTCGTCCAGCCCGTCCGCATACAGCGATGTGGCTTCCTTGTATAGTTCGCCCAGATTGGTCAGCAAGTGACGGAAGGTTTCACCGGTCTGGTCCCAGGCCATCTCGACCTCGTCCCAGCCGGGCAGTGTCCGCGTGGATGGCAAAATGCGCGCCTGCCATGAGTAGTTGCTGGACGGCTGTCCCTCGCGCTGGAATTTCACGAATTCGCCCAATACCAGAAAGAACTCACGGTTCAGGTTCTCCAAACGGATGGCCATGTCAGTGGAGCGATTGACTTTTTGCTGAATCAGGCCGAAGTCCGAGGGGCGCAGCGCTTCATTCGTCTCGCCCAGCATCCTGCCCAGCACGCCTGATGTTGTCCCGCCGATCTCCTTGAGCATACGTCCCAGGTCGAATTCGGTCAGTCGGAAGGAGAGCGCGTTGGTGGTAGCCGATTCGAGATGATGCGCCTCGTCCACGATCAGGTAGTCGTAGGCAGGCAACACGTGGCTGCCAGAGGCAATATCGGCTAGGAGCAAGGCATGGTTGACGATCAACACGTGCGCCGAAATGGCTGCCTGGCGCGCCTTGTAGAACGGACAAGCTCCACCGGTAGATTTGACGCAAGTTTCGCCGCCGCAGGCATCGTCCTCGGCAGACATGCGCTTCCACATTTCGCGCTCGGCCGGGCCGGTCAGGTTGATCTCGTTGCGGTCGCCAGACTGGTTCTCGAGCAGCCAGACCAGCACCTTGGCCAGCACGCGCATCTCGTGTACATTGCTTGGGAAACGCTGGCGTGCGTATTGCAGGCGGCGCGGGCACAAGTAATTCGAGCGCCCCTTTAATACGGCCGCGCGCAATTCAAGGTTGAGCGCTGCACCCAGATCGGGGATGTCTTTCTTGATCAGTTGGTCTTGCAAGTTGATGGTATTGGTCGAGACCACCACACGGGTATTATTTGCGATTGCAAACAGTGCTGCCGGAACGAGATAGGCAAATGACTTGCCCACGCCGGTTCCGGCTTCCACCATCATGTGGCGGCTGCTCGAAAGCGCATCGGTCACGGTGCGCAGCATTTCCACTTGCTCGGGGCGCTGCTCGAATGACTCGAAATATTGGGCGAACGGCCCGCCATATTCCAAGATAGAGGCCACTTCTTCTTCGTCTAGCGGGATGACGGAATCCATATCGATCTGGTCGAGCGCTGGATGTTTATCCCGACTACGTTTGGGCTCGAAATAAGGAAACGCTAGTCCGCTTCTTCCCGGACCTTCGGTCTGCATTGTCCCTTTTGGGTGCTTCTGTTCCTTGATGCGGGCAGACAGCACCTGTTGGAACACCCAGCGCGCATCCCAATCGAGCGGTTCGGAGAGCCGCACAAATTCTGCCAACAAATCAATGGGCAATTCCCTCGCACGTTCCAGCAGACGGGTGAAAACCAGCTGCGTGACCTTGGCATCATCCAGTGCGCGATGGGTTGCAGGAAGTAAAACTCCCATCTGTTGACCGAGCGATCCCAGGTTGTAGCGTGGTGCGGAGGGCATCAGCACGGCAGCCAATTCGTAAGTGTCAATAACTTCGTTATATTGAAGAATGCCACCCCTTTGAAGGAATCCCAGATCAAAACGGACATTGTGCCCGATTACCGGCGCACCCCCGACGAAGGCCTCCAGTTCGTGGGCGATGTCGCGGAATTTGGGTGCCTGGCGCACCATGGCATCGTCGATGCCGGTCAGGCCGGTGATGAAATCAGGGATGTGCATTCCAGGATTTACGAGCGAAGTCCACTCGTCTTCTACACGGCGTTCGTTGAAACGTACTGCACCGATCTCGGTAATGGCATCACGATTCTTGTCTAGGCCGGTGGATTCGATGTCAAGGGCTACATATATTGTCATGGGATTCCGTTCGTTGGGCAGGAAAGAATATAGAACAAGTGTATCATGAAATGCGTCGGTTATGCTTGCGCTGCGAATCCGGCTCATCAAATAGATACGCATCAAATGTGGGTGGAACTGATAAATAATAGCTATCAAATCTGTCTATGTGAGTCAAGGATTCCTGACAGACAGGATATCGCCACCTTAATATAATAGAAGTAAATTCCTTTTTTTCAATAAAATGGAAGACCGATAAGAATAAACTACTACTGTCACCTTCCATTTTTGTTAGGGCGCGTTACTGACGTAACCTTGAGTGTTTCGCAACGTCATGTGACTAGAATAAGGTTGAACATTGAACATTATAAAAGAACTGTAATAGTCTACATTTTTTGAAAAAGGCAAAGCCTGCGAAAGCCGGTGACGCAAAGCTACGGATCTAAAACTGTTTTCAGTAAAGATCGCCGGGCTGCCGAAATTTCTCTGCAATTTTTGGCGAGTCTGGGCAGCCCACAGACTCGCCATTTTTATATGACAGGAGTTGTTGTCAAAACCAATTGCAGGAAAACAAACTATGAAAACAAAATTATTTTCAGTTAAGAAAAATAAGAAGAAAGATACAGCCCAGGGCCTTGTGGAATTTGCCCTGGTTATCCCAATCCTGCTTCTGGTTGTTTATGGGTTGTTGGAAGTTGGCCGTTTGCTTTTTGTTTATTCATCAGTTGTGACAGCAGCCCGTCAGGCGGTTCGCTATGGTGCAGTGACAGGTGTAAGCGATGGTGGATATCCACGTTACCAGGATTGCGCCGGAATACGCTCTGCTGCTAGAAATGTTGGTTTTATTAACAATTTCCCCGATTCAGGCATCAATATTACATTTGATACCGGTCCTGGAACAACATCTTATGCAACCTGTAATGGGGTAGATTATTTAGGGGTTGTCCCCAAAAATGGCGACAGGTTGCTGGTTTCCGTTTCAACTTCATTTGTGCCTATCGTGCCACTGGTTCCGCTTGACCCCATGACGATCGAATCATCCAGTTCTCGAACAATACTTGTTGACATTGACATCGTGGTAACCCCGGAAGCGCAGGGATGGGATGGTTCGACTTCCACCCCGACGAACACTCCTACCCCTACAGCGACAAATACCCCAACTGATACTCCAACACCGACAACCACATCGCTATATACTGCCACTCCTTCTAATACTCCTACGATAACGAATACACCCACGATCACTTTCACGCCAACTATTACATATACCCCGACTACTACCGGAACACCTACGAATACGCCCTTACCAACAGGTACTCCGATGGCATGTTTTGTAAGTCACGATGGGATTGCCGTAACACAAAATAAAATGTTATTGACTGTCAATAATAATAGCGCTTCCCCGATCACGATTTCGGAAATAACGATATTTTACAATGCCGCCTCTCCCGCTGGTCAGGGGCTATCTGCGATATACAGCGGTGGTACGCTAATTTGGGATGATTCAGCAACCGGATCACCGGTAACCATATCTAATTTTATTCAGAATGAATCAATAGAGCCCGGTTCTAGCACAGCGTTGAAAATGTTCTTTAACAATAATATAAAAATCAATGGAACGGAACTTATATCCATAAGCTTTCTTGAAAATGGATGTGACGAACACACAACAAATCAGTAATTGAGGTAATCAAATGAAAAATACTTACAAATTTAAGAAATTATTATCAAAACGAAGCGACTCCGCTAAACTTCGGCGGGGCGAACGTGGGCAAAGCCTAGTCGAATTGTCGATGAGTCTAACGATCATTCTGCTCCTGCTGTCTGGTGCGGTGGACTTTTCCATCGCCTATTTCTCCTTTTCAGCGATGCAAGACGCGGCCCAGGAAGGCGCGTTGTATGGCTCGATCAATCCAACTGACGAAGCCGGGATTATTACCCGCGTGCGCAGCGCATCAACAAACCCGGTTAATCTTGCCGATGAGACTCTGGTAAATGTTGTCGTTACAGTATCTGGGGATTCTTGTGAAGGTGATGAAGTTAGAGTAAACGTCATTTACGATTACCCGGTATCCATGCCATTTATTGGCGCAATCATTGGTTCTCAAGAAATAACATTGAACGCAAGTGTGACAGATACAATTTTACAACCCGCTTGTTCGAGTAGCTGAAAAGGATTAGATAATGAAACAACCTCATTCTTCCGAACGTGGACAGGTATTGGTTATCATTGCTGTTGCAATGATCGGTTTAATTGGCATTACAGGTCTGGCGATTGATGGCAGCCGAGCTTTTTCTGATCGCCGGCAGGCTCAAAACGCGGCTGATACTGCTGCACTGGCTGCGGCATTAGCCTACGTACGTACCCCCGGTGAAGACTGGACAGCAGTTGGTTTTTCGCGCGCTGCAAGTAATGGGTTTGATGATAATGAAACCACGAATTTTGTCGATGTGTATCATCCACCCATAGAAGGTTCCTATGCTGGCAACACAGATTATGTACAAGTCATTATTACTTCACATCTTGACACTATGTTTGGAAGGGTGGTGGGAATTGAGCAGGTGAGCAATACTGTGCAGGCAGTTGCGCGAGTAGATCCATCTGTTTTTACAGAATTATATGATGGAAACGCTGTAGTTGGACTTGCTCCCCACGAGTGTAGTGCTGTCAAATTTCAAGGGAATGCCAACACCACAATCACCGGTGGCGGTCTGTTTGTCAACTCTGACTGTGATAGCGCGGCATTTTTCAACAACAGTTCTAGCGCGTCATTAACCGCTCCTTCGCTGACCGTAGTTGGTGATGAAGATCATAAGGCTGGCGCACTAAATGTGGCAACGATTACTGAAAATGCCCAGGATCAAGCCAAGGCTTATCCGCCGCGTGAGTATATTCTTCCAAATCCTGAATGCGATACAAACGCAACTAAGGTTGGAGAAACGTTAACTCCGGGCAATTTGTCAGGCACGTTTCCACCCGCGGGTGTGAAATATCTTGAGTCGGGAGTATATTGTGTAAATAGTGGTAACTTCAGGTTGAACGCTGGCGACTATCTTGAAGGTCATGGCGTATTTATTTGGGTGAACAGCGGTGATATACGGTGGAACGGTGGTGCAACGATTAAATTGCACGCCCCGGAAACTGGACCCTACAAGGGCTTATTACTATATATGCCTATTACGAACTCGAACGAAATTGTGATCAACGGTAATTCGGGTTCAGAGTTTACGGGAACGTTTTTGGCGCCGGCAGCTTCTATAACCATCAACGGCACAGGTAGTTCAAACGGTTTGAATGGTCAGGTCATTGGTTATACTGTTGACTTGGGCGGTACATCCGGTATCAAAATTAATTATGACGATTCGAAAACATGGGATGCCCTTACATCCCCTTCAATTGAATTGAAACATTAAACCCTTCGATATTGGGCAGAAAGAAAGTTTCTTTTCTGGGCAGGCATATTGCCTGCCCAGTTTTTTGTTTTTTGGGGCTACTCCGGTAATATTGCTTTTACCCTCTCAAGATCCTGAGCTGTGATCGGCTTTTCCTTAACCTTGTTGCGCATGAACTCCTTGAGCTTTTTGAGCGGCAAGGCAGGCAAGGGAGCATCTTTGGCCTCGATCTCAACCCCATCTGTAGTGAAGACCAGTATAGCGTTGATCTCGGGGATTTCATCCTCGTCCATCTCATTGGCAAGTGTTTTGTAGACAGCTTTGATCTCGGATTCAGCTTCCAAATCAGGACGACCGATGCCTTCCTGCCCGAACAGGCGCATGTAGTTTTGCAAAAACCCACCACCGGACATCTTATAGCGGTTCTTGCGGTAGGTGACCTGCCCCCGTTGATGGTAGGGTAACAGCACCCAGATGCCCGCCGGGCCAACCAATAGGTGTGAGACCGTAGTTGTCCAATGATAGATGTTGAACTCTTTGTGCAGGCCCTTAAGCCCTGCGTCCAACTTTTCGTCGGGGCGTGGGGACCGTCCCCAGCGGTTGCCGAAATACATGCCGATCTGCGTCAGTGTGAAGCCCAACAGCAGCGCGCCGACAGCCCATACGAAAAGTTCGGGTTGCGTGAATGAAACGTACATGCCAATACCCAGTACTGCCAGCGCCCCCAGGCTGGTGTATTGTCCGATTTTTGCATTGCGTTTAATTAGTTTTTCGTTTTTTATGATTTTCATGAGATCCTTTTTTGAACTGCGAAGAACGCTAAACACGTAAGGTTCGAAAATGTTTTCTTTGTGTGCATTGCGGTTATTTTTTCAGGCTTTCTTCGATAGCTGACTTGAGCGAATCAATCACATTCGCATCCGCCGCTTCTTTCGCTACACGGATGGCGTTCTTGATCGCAATTGCGTCCGAGCGGCCATGACCGATGAAGACCAATCCATTGACGCCCAACAGTGGCGCAGCACCGTGTTCGCTGGGGTCGAGCAGTTTTTTTATGCTGCCCAGTGCGGGCTTGACCAGCAATCCACCAAGCATGGCCAATGGCCCACCGCTTTTAATGGCATCCCTGATTTTATCCACGATCAACTTGGCAATTGCCTCTGCCGTTTTCAGCATCACATTGCCGACGAAACCGTCCATGACGGCTACGTCTACCGCACCACCGATAACTTCCTTGCCTTCCACGTTTCCATAGAAATTCAATCCAGATTCTTTTAGTAGGGGCGTGGTCTCTTTTACAAGGTTGTTACCTTTGCCTTCTTCTTCTCCATTGGAAACCAGGCCAACTTTTGGCTTTTGGACGCCCCGCACCTTATGGGCGTAGATGCTGCCCATGATGCCGAACTGTACCAGATTTTCAGGTTTCACATCCGGGTTAGCGCCCACATCCAGAACCACGCAAGTACCGGTTGCCGTGGGGAAAACCGGTGCTAGAGCGGGTAAATCCACGCCGGGGATAGTGCCCAGCCGGAAATAGGCGCTCACCATGGCAGCGCCGGTATTGCCAGCTGTGACGAAAGCATCTGCTTCGCCGTTCTTGACCAGGTCGATGCCAACCGCCATCGAATTCTTGGATGTGGGGCGGCGGGCTTTGAGCACCAGTTTCATGCCTTTATCTTCCATCGTCAGGGTTTCGGGGGCGTGGACGATGCTGACGGGTAGATCCCCTGGGTTGACGGAAGCAAGCACTGGCGTGAGCTTTGATTCGTCTCCTACCAGGATGATGTCCACGCCATATTCACGGGCGGCCATCACGGCACCTTCTACGTCCGGTTGCGGATGGTCATCACTTCCCATCGCGTCTACAACAATACGCGTCATGCTTTCTCCTCATTATGTTCTCTCGAGGTGTCAATCCTGATGATGTTGTAAGTTTGCTTGACAATCGAGGTAAGGCGATTATAATACGTCCTGCCCGCGCTGGTGCTGGAATTGGCAGACAGGCGTGGTTGAGGGCCACGTGCCGAAAGGCGTGAGGGTTCAAGTCCCTCCCAGCGCATAAGAATTCCCCGTATTATCTGCGGGGAATTCTTTTATAAGCCGGATAAAGTTGTAAATGTTTCTACGATTTTGGGATCGAAGTGCATTCCGCTATTTTCCAGAATATAAGCGCGCGCTTTCTCTTTTGACCAGGCCTTTCGGTATGGGCGGTCGGAAAGTAGCGCATCCCACACATCTGCAACGGCAAAGATGCGGGCTGCAAGAGGAATTTGCTCCCTAGCTATTCCACGAGGATAGCCGGTGCCATCCCACTTTTCGTGATGGCAATATGGAATATCTAATGCGGGTGCCAGATATTTGATGGGGGAGAGCATTTCATATGCAAAGACGGGGTGTTTTCGCATAATCTCCCATTCATTTTCATCAAGGGGACCTTCTTTGAGAAGAATTTTGTCAGGTATCCCCATTTTTCCAATATCGTGAAGAAGCGCGCCTCGACGTATGTGTAAAATACTTTCTTTTTCTACTCCAAATGCATTTGCGAGGTTTAGTGTAATTTGTGCCACGCGCTGCGTATGCCCTTCAGTTTCCCTGTCGCGCAAATCCAGCGCTCGCGACCATCCTTCAATGGTGACGTTATAGGCATGTGTCAATTCCAAATTGGATTGTTCCAGGCTCTCAAAAAGTTCGGTGTTCTCAATAGCAATAGCCGCCTGTCCAGCCAGTGCCTCTAGGAAATCTGTCCATTCAATATCTGGTTGAAGAGGCTGACGATGAAATACCTCTATCACACCTTTAACAAGACCTTTGGTGATCATAGGGGCAACATAGTAAGAATGGAAAAACTCGCTGGTTAAAGTGCTTGTCATTCCCGGAGTTGTTCTATATTCGGTAAGGTCAGGGATGAAGATTGTGCGGTGTTCAAGGGCGGCCAGCCCAGCTAGCCCTTCCCCCAGACGGACTTGTATTTTTGATACAGGAGTTGCTCGGAAGCCGCGTCCCGTGAAATACTCCAAATACTGGGTGTTGGGATCAAGGCGTAAAATGGAAACGGCATCCACATTCAATTGTGTTTTTGCATGTTCTGCCAGGAGATTGAGGGAAAGGTTGAGATCGACGCTGGATGTAATCGCCTGGTCAATGTGACGCAACGCATCCAATTTTTCCAAGTTGCGTTCTGTTTGTTCATGTAAGCGTGTTCGCTGGATGGCATTACCAGCAATTTCTGACAAGGTTGTTAGAAGATGTAATTCATCTTGGCTGAGCTTGCGCGGTAGTTCTACGCTGATAAGAAGCACCCCAATTACATCCTTTGCGGCAAGGATAGGGATACAGGCTCCCCCCAAACCGGGGGGCAGCGAGTGTTGAATTGCCTCCTGCGATAAATCCTGCATAAAATGTAATCGACCAGTAGAAAATGCAGTGTAAGCAATACATTCTTCAGGCTTTGTTGCGCCGGGAAAATGTTCTAATGGGCCGCGCGCAATCACTCGCTCCAATTCCCCAGTAAATGAGTTGTAGAGCCAAAATACCCCACCCTGTGCATTGAGAAGGACAAGGGTTTCATCCATCAGACGTGGAATCATTTCATGTAGGGTTTCGGCGGTGCGCATTGCAGTTGAAACGCGGTTAACTGCCTCCAGTTCTGCAACTCTGAGTCTGAGCTGTTCTTCAGCTCGCTGCCTTTCTGTTATATTTTTCCATTCACGAAGGGCCCTTTCAGCAGTGTGAGCCATATCTGCCAGGGCGGCATCAGATTTGACCACATAGTCTAATGCGCCCGCCTTAATGGCGTCTACGGCAACACGTTCGTTACCGTGACTGGTCATGATTACAACGGGGATCTTATTGTTATCTTGCTGGGCATTGATCAATTCTGTGCCTTCGCCATCTGGGAGTCGCCAGTCGGTAAGGATAAGTGCAAAAGGAGTAGTTTTGATTAGAGCATTGGCATCGGATATTGTTTGAGCTACCGACAGGCGAAATGTATTCCCATCTCTTTCAAAGGCACGATGTACTAGTTCCGCATGGGCCTGTTCATCTTCAACCAATAAGATATTAACGGCTTCTTTTTCCATTATTGATTCCAAAATTATTTTTTAATAATGGTATTCCAACTCATCCAGTAAAAACCTAGATCATCCATGAGATCTCGGAATTTTTGATAGTCAACGGGCTTGACCACATAGCTGTTGGTGTGGTTGAGGTAAGCCTTGGCAACATCGCGCTCTCCTTCAGATGTGGTAAGGATCACAACCGGAATATCACGCATATCATTCGAATCTTTGAGAGCTTTAAGTACCTCCAAGCCATCCACTCTTGGTAAGCGAAGATCAAGAAAAATCACGTGAGGACGTGGATTGGACTTTGAATCCTCGAACGCGCCTTTTTGGAATAAATAATCTAACGCCTCTTGTCCATCTACCAGGCGAATTACTTTGTTAGCGACACGGTGATCTGCCAGTTGTCGAATCACTAGTTCTGCATGATCATCATTATCTTCTACAAGCAGCACTACTACAGGTTCACCCATCATTACCTGCCTCCCGATCCTGTTTTTTGATACTTTGTTCTTGGGGCAACGTGAAATAAAATATTGTCCCAGCACCCTTTCCTTGTGAGTCTACCCAAATTTCACCTTTGTGAACGTTAACGATTCGTTTCACTAGGGCAAGGCCTACTCCCGTTCCCTCGCTGTTTGGGTTTAATTTGTCGAACAATTCAAAAATTTTATCATGGTATTGGGGCTCAATTCCTTCCCCATTATCTTTTACGAAAAATACATGTCTTTTTTCCTGCTTACATACGCCGATCTCAATTGACGGTTGCGATTGGTCGCCCATAAACTTGGCAGCATTATCCAGAAGATTTTGGACAACTTCAACCAAGCGGACACGATCTCCATGCACAATTGGAAAATCGCTTCCAACCCGGACCTCGACCTTGCCCTCGTCCAACCGGCCTTTGACATTCTCCAAAGCTTCCTGCACAATCTCCTCGAAAGGAATATCCTCGGGTGGGTTCATTATACGTCCGATACGGGACAGTTCGAGCAGCTCATCTATCAGGCGTTGCATTTTTTTGCTAGCATCTGTTATGCGCTTTATATCCCTCTTCAGTTGGTCGATATCGCCCTTCAACACATCTTCTTCCAGATAACTTAAAAAACCGGAGATTGTAATGAGAGGGGCTTTCAGATCATGCGAAACTGTGTATGTGAACCGTTCCAATTCCTCATTCTTTGCTTCCAGTTCTTCAATCAATTTATTCCGCTCTTCTTCGGCCAGTACACGCTCAGATATATCCCAGAAAACGATCTGTACGCCATTAGCCCTTCTATTTGCATCAAATATTGGGGATTTGAAAACCTGTACATAACTGCGCTCACCGTCTATTGGCTGATGTTCTTCTACCATCTCGATAGTTTGCCTGGATGCAATCACTGCAAGATCATCCTTATGGTACTTTTCAGCCAGGTCTTTAGGATGCAGGTCAAAATCTGTCTTGCCTAATATCTCGGACGCAGGTAACTTAAACCCATCGCAGAAACGCTTATTTACAAAGATAAAACGCCCGTCCAGGTCTTTGCGACAGACGCTCATCGGCATGACTTCTACAAGAGATTGGTAAAGCGCTTCGCTTTCCTGCAGGTATTTTTCTGCCTGTCGAATATCGGTCAGGTCAATTTGCATCCCAACGAATCCCAGGATTTGACCATCATCACGAACAGGGGTTTGCACACTGAGCAGGGAGCGTTCTTCGCCTTTTATTGTCTCCTGAATTTCTTCGCGAATTGTTTCCCCACTCAACACCCGTTGGTGCTTGGCTTTATACACCTCTAACCGTTCGGGAGGCACAAAATCAAGCTCATCAACGGTTTTGCCTATTAAATTACCGGCCAGGTTGAGGGAAATAGCATTCTGAATATTGTAACGGCCGTCTGCGTCGCAGACCCACAAATCAAAGGGGATATTATTGATTATTGCTTTCAGGAACACCTGATTTTTATCTAGCTGTGCCTGGATTCTTTTGCGTTCTGTAAGTTCTTTATTGACTCGCTGCAAACTCCCGTGCATAATCTCTGCAATCGAACGTGTTGCATATGCTGTTACTAGTAAGATCGCAGTAACCATTAAAAAATCTTCCCAACCGCCCGGAGTAACAGGCATGGGTTCATATGCTCCTAATTGGGCTCCAAATATAAGCCAGCCGATTGCGATAATTATCAAACTTGTCAGAATCCAGAAATGATGTCTATTCAAGATCAAGCTCGTGATAATGAGCACACTTGGGAAGGCGATGTTGGCAATATCTCTAATTCCGCTGCCGTTGTTGGACAACAATGCCAATAGCCCGGTGACAATGATCGCAATTGTATATCCAGCCGGGATGATTTTCTTCTGTTTGATTAGTATCACTGAAAAAGTGAGAAATCCCGCTCCAATTGTCAGAGTAAGAGCAACGAACGGATAGCCCTCCTCAAGCGATGCAAATACGCCAACGCCAAAGCCAATGATAGTGGCAATCACGATCCAGTTCAAAGCTTCCGCATAGCGCTGGTCGCTTTCAAATAGTAATTCGATTGGAGGGCCAATGTGTTCTTGGTTATTTGCTGATTTCATTTTCTCATCCTTTGGCTTTTATCAATTAGCAGCTAAGGAACTTAACGTAAAATAAAATGTAGCCCCTGTGCCTGCTTCCGACTCAACCCAGATCCTGCCGCCGTGGAATTCAACAATTCTCTTCACAAGAGCAAGCCCGATACCTGTCCCATCGGTTTTGGCATCCAATTTGTCGAAGAGGCCAAAGACGCGTTCATGGTATTCGGACGGAATGCCGATGCCATTGTCTTTGACATAAAAAACAGGCTTGCCATCCTCTTCGCCCTGCTGGCCGATCTCGATGTGTGGATTAAGCTGGTCGCCCATGAATTTGACCGCATTGTCGATCAGGTTTTGCAGTACTTCCAACAGGCGCTGGCGATCTCCGTAAACAACGGGCAGTTCTGGCCCCAGCGTGAACGTGACCCCTCGCAATTCGAGTTGCCCGTGAACAATCACTAAGGCTTCACGTGCCAAACCCTCAAACGGGAACAACTCGGGTGGGTTCATCATGCGGCCAATGCGCGAGAGTTCTAGTAACTCTCTGAGCAATTGGTGCATTTTTTCCACAGCTTCATGAATGCGCTGGCTGTCGCGTTTTATGCGGTCTGTATTCCCTGAAGCGATATCATCTTGCAGATATCCAAGAAAGCCATTTATGGTAATTAGCGGTGATTTCAGATCGTGCGAAACAGTGTAGGTGAAACGCTCTAATTCAGCGTTTTTGGTCTCTAGTTCCGAGATAAGATTTTCACGCTCGCCTTCGTATTGCTTGCGAGATGTGACATCTGTTACAGTGCCGGACATGCGGATAGGTCTTCCGCTGACATCATGATATACCTTCCCTTTGCCCTCCAGCCAGCGGATCGAGCAATCGGGACAGGTGATGCGATGAACTACTTCGTAATTTAGAATTTCTCCGCGAACAGCGCGCTCGATCTCTTCATTAACGGCTTCCCGGTCATCTTCATGGATGAGTTTAAGGTAAGCTTCAAAGGTACCCGCAAACTTACCTGACTCCAGACCAAATAATGGCTCGACGCCGGGTGACCACTTCACTTCGTTGGACTTGATGTTCCAATCCCAACTTCCCATATTTGCTGCCTCAAGCGCCAGTTGCAAGCGCTCCTCGGAAAAGCGGAATTCTGTAACGCTTGCACCTGTTGCCAGCCCGGTCAGGGTCGCAACCAGTAGAAAGAACTGTGCCTCCACTACAGCTCCAGGTCCAGATAGCAGGCTAGGTGCCAATACAAGAACGCTCGCTGTTACGGATAATGATGCCCAAGTAGCTCCTGTAATACCACCAACAAGCGCAGCCCAAAGAATTGGCAGGAGTGCCACGTAAAGACGAGATACATAGGCACTATCATTGCCGGATAAAGCAATCCATACTGAGAGCGGTATCGTTACTGTGATTAGTACTGTGTATAATTCCAACCGACTGCTGGATAATTGAGGGCGACCTGGCGGCCTTCGGAACCACAGCAGAATGACCGGTGTAAGCGTCAAATAAGGGATGATGTTGGATATCCACCAACCTGTGGCCACTATGCCGAAAGAATCTGAAGAACTCAAGCCGGTCAAGGTGTAGACAGAGGCTGAAGTCAGGCTTTCCACGGTTATTGCCAGCAACGCAACAGAAACAAAAGATGCTACTTCACGAAGGGAATGAAGCCGCAATCCCTGAGATGACGTTCGCCGCAGGAAGGCTAGAATAATGGCAGGTGATACCATCGAGGCGATGCCGATTCCCAGAACAGCACTCAGATGAATATCTGGTGATTGCAACGTTACCAGTACTGAGAATACCGGGTTTAGGAAGGCCAGTGGCAATGCCCACCAACCCAACAGAAGAATCGCTGCCAAGTACAGACCTGCAGGAGGGTAGCAAATCGCCAGACCTGTCTGGAGGACGAACGCGCCGCTTGACAGGTCAAGCAAGATAGCCAAAACGATGTAACCGCCAGCCAGTAAAATTTTTTTCCAATGTTCACTCAGCTGTTTCATACTATGGCTCCTAAGGGGTTTCCTGCACCTAAAGCATCTCCTGGTATTCTTGCTGCTGGTGGCCTGATGTGGAAATTGTGAAATAGAATGTGGTCTCTTTTCCTACCTCACTCTCTACCCAGATCCTGCCACCATGCACATCAACAATACGTTTTACCAGTGCTAGGCCTATACCTGTTCCGCTACTATTTGGATCCAGCTTATCAAAAAGACCAAATACTTTATCTTGGAATTGTGGCTCAATTCCAATCCCATTATCTCTTACGAAGAAGATACTTTCATTACCAACATCTCGAGTTCCAATCTCAATCCGCGGATTTGGCTGGTCTCCCATGAATTTGGCAGCATTGTCCAGGAGATTTTGAACAACTTCAACTAGGCGTATGCGGTCACCGTTTACAATCGGCAGGCCCTTTCCTACTTTGACCTTGACCTTGCTGTTGCTCAATTGGCCCTGCACTTTCGCTAGAGCTTCCCGAACAATTTCTTCAAAGGGAACCTCTTCCGGTGGGTTCATTATGCGACCGATGCGAGAGAGTTCCAGCAGTTCGTTCAATAATTGATTCATCCTCTTGATCGCGTCATTAATACGCTCGATGTCTTGTTTTACCCTCTCTGCATTACCATCTCGAACATCCTCTTTAAGATAACCGAGAAACCCGCCAACGGTAATAAGCGGGGCTTTCAGATCGTGAGAAACGGTATAGGTAAAGCGTTCGAGTTCCTCATTTTTTGATTGCAGTTCAGCTATGAGTTTTTCGCGCTCTGCTTCTGCCTGTTTGCGAGGCGTTATATCCTCCATTGTTCCTTCATAGTACAAAACTTTTCCGTTTTCATCGCGGATAGCTTGTGCAGACATGGATGACCAGAACGTAGAACCATCCTTGCGGTATTCAAGCGATTCATACCCAACCAACCGTTCTCCGCTGTCCAGGCGTTGACGCACTTCCTTTCTCTGCTCTGACTCCACATAGAGTTGGGTGCCGATATCGTTTACACTGTGGAGTATATCTTCGGGAGAATCATATCCATACATTCGTGCCATAGCAGGATTTACGCTGAGAAAACGACCATCATCCGTACTCTGGAAGATACCCTCAATTGAATTGTTATAAATACTGCGATATTTCTCTTCCGCATGTTTACGTTCGGCAAGCTCATTTTGCAAGTCAGAGAATAAGCGCGCGTTTTCGAGGGCAATCGAAACCTGATTGGCAAAGATTAGCGCCATCCGGGCATCGTCTTCTGTAAAAGCACCGGGTTTGTATCCATCCAGGGCGATGAAACCGGTCAGCTTCCCGCGCGCGCGTAGAGGAATTGCCATCCAACTGTGAATATGGTTGAGGGAAAACTCTCGAAATTGAGGATACTTTTCTTGAATATCATCAAGAAGTACATAGTCAAGATTTTCATCCGTCCGTAATGGAAAATCTGGTTCCTTCTCATTTGCTGTGTAATAACCAGGGCCAATTGCTTCGGGTGGCAAATTGATCCAGCCAACCATCTCAGCGATTTCCCCTTTATATATCCAGACTGAAGCACTATCATATTGAACTACTCGCTTTAATTGTTCCAGAATATGCTGTACGGTTTCACCTTGATCCAGAGTAGAGGCCACAATCGAAGTGATTTCCCGTAGGGTTTCGGCCTGAATATTCTTGTCTTTGAGTTTTGCGATCAGTGCCTCTCGTTCAGATTCCGCTTCTTTTCGGTGAGAGATGTCGCGGGTAAGGGCTACGAACCCAGCTGGGTTGCCCGCTTCATCCCTTAGCAATACAGCATTTAGTTCTCCATCAAACCCTTCGCCATTTTTCTTCAGGAGTGTATACTCCAGCAGACCGCTGTTTTCGCGCGTGATAGTTAACTGGAGATTCTCCATTGCGGTGGCATGATCCCGTTCAGCAATCAACAAAAAAGCACTCTGCCCGATCAGCTCATCCCGGTTTTCAAATCCATGCATTCTCAAAACAGCTTGATTAACATCGGTGATGTTTCCCTGCAAGTCTGTGATTGTGATTCCGTCAGTGATCGACTCGAAAATGGCGCGGGTTTTCTCTGCCGATGCACGGGATGCAGTTTCGGCCCGCTGCAACCTTTCTATTGATGCACTGAGCAATGTTGAAGAAAACCACTGTAATAATGCTATACCACTCAGCGAAAATCCAACGACTATCCCCCCGGTGAAAAATACTTCAAAGTCACGTTCGCCAGCCAGCCACCCGAGGGTTAGATATAAAATTACACTAAAAACCACTGCTGCCCATTGCGCCTTGCTCCCAAACAGCAATGCTGTCAAGATGATAGCAATAGCCAGTTGCAATACGCCCGTTGTGACCAAACCCACATTGTAAAAAAAGTAACCACCCAGTGCCAAAAATACGGCCAGCAACAAATAGCGACTGATATTCCAGCGCCCGCGATAGATAAGGAGCCAGCCTGTGAACATCAAACTATCGGCCAGGAGCATTAGAATCGTGCCGGTGTAATCTGGCTCGCCAACGGAAAAATCATAGATTGGGATTATGATTGACATGATTAATAGGCTAGCGCTGACCATCACATAGATGACGCGGGTCATCTGCTCTCGACGCGCACCATTCTCGTTATTTGTCTGGGGGGCTGTCAACCAAGTCCAACTTTGACGTAGCGTATTCATTTGCTTCCCTTCGGCTGCGGTTCATTTGAAAGGGTGAAGCAGAAAGTTGCCCCTTTTCCTGCCTCTGACTCGACCCAAATCCTGCCTCCGTGTACTTCAACGATTCGTTTGACAAGCGACAATCCAACCCCCGTTCCCTCAGAACTGGGGTCAAGTTTGTCAAATAACCTAAAGATTTTTTCATGGTATTTTGGGTCAATTCCGATGCCATTATCTTTTACATAGAATACGTGCTCATTATCTATATCTCGAACGCCGATTTCAATTTTTGGATCAGACTGATCCTTTACAAACTTGGTGGCGTTGTCCACTAAATTCTGAACTACTTCTACCAGTCTGACGCGGTCAACATAGACGTTGGGAAGATCCGATTCAATCTTGACTTTGATATTGCCATCGCTTAATTGGCCTTCCAACAGGCTAACGGCTTCACGCACAATTGTTTCGAACGATACTTCTTCGGGTTGGTTCATCAGGCGTCCGATGCGAGAGAGTTCAAGTAACTCATCCAGCAACTGTCCCATTTTCCCGGCGGCATTGGAGATGCGTTCGATATCGGTTTTCAGGCGTTCGATATTCCCGTCGACGGCATCTTGTTCAAGATACCCAAGGAAACCTCGAATGGTGATAAGCGGACTTTTCAGGTCGTGGGAGACTGTATAAGTGAAACGTTCCAATTCGGCATTCTTGTTTTCAAGTTCATTAACTAAACCTTCGCTTACCATTAACTCGGTTTGCAGGGCTGAAAACAAGCGAGCATTTTCAAGCGCAATCGCCGCTTGATGGGCAAGACCAATGAGTAGATCCAAATCGTTTTGGTTATAAGCATCTCTTTGGTAGCTTTGCACAGAAATGACGCCAACTACTTGTTCGCCGGAAATGAGCGGCGCAAACATCAAGGATTGGGTGATTTTGTTTTGATTACCTACTAGCGTCGGCGTATCTGATTCTTCGGTAATGGTATCAGCCCACTGGTTGATCAGAAGCGGTTCACGAGACTTGATTGTTTGGCCTGAAAAAGTCTCATCCGTCACAGGACTTGGATGCTGCTCCCAGCGCTGCTCTTCGTCATACATCAAAGGAAATGAGAGCATATTCTTTTCATTGTCAAATAAGCCAATAAAGAAAAAATCCACATGTAAACTGTCCTGTGCTTGTTCAAAAATAGTTTCTAGCACTGTATCTAAATCCGATAATTTGGAAATGGTTCGACTAACCTCGTTCAACACGGCGAGTTGGCTGGCGCGTTGCTGAGTTTCTCCAAATAGCCGGGCGTTTTCAAAAGCGATTGCAACCTGGTCGGCAAATGTTGAAACAAGCTGCGCATCCCTGGGAGTGAATTGGCCGATTTGGTCACCGTCAACTGTAATAACACCAAACACTTTCTCCTTTACTTTTAGAGGTACTGCAATCCAACTATGGATATAGTTGTTTGGTGGTTGTTGAAACTCGACATGGCTGGTTTGAATGTTATCGAGCAACACATAAGGTTGCCTGCCTTGGATAACTGCTAAATCAGGTGTATTTTCATTTATAGGATAGTGTGTTCCAACAGTTCCGCTGCCTTCTGGTATCCCACGCCCTCCCACAATTTCGAGTTCGTTGTCGCGGATTAATTGAACAGAAGCGCTGGTGTAAGGGATTACGCGCTCAAGCTGTTCAAGAATGAGGTTGATCATCTGTTCCTGGTCCAACGTAGAGGCGACGATGGCCGCGCTTTGCCGTAATGTCTTCATTTCTCGAGCTGAGCGTTCTAACTCTTCGTTCTTTTCTTTCATTTGGCTCAACAGCATCTCACGCTCTGCCTGGGCTTGCTTCTGCTCTGTTAGATCGGTGGTGACTGCAATCGAGCCGGTGATGTGTTCGCCCTGGTAGCGTGGAGCACCAGTAATCAAGGTATGAACATCATCTCCATTGGAGTTTTTGAAACGCGCCTCATACGAAGAAACTACGCCTCTAAAACGGAGAGCTCGCCCTTTGTCGAGCTTATCTACATCTTCCTGGTTAGCAAATTTGGTTACTGTTTTGCCAAGCAAGTCATCTGGTTTTTGACCAAGCATCTTGGCGAAGGCGGGGTTGACGTATTCAAACTTGTTTTTTTGGTCAGTAACGAACACCCCTTGCCCAAGTGTATTCATTATTTGCACAGCAAAATCACGTTCTTGTGCAAGTTCTTTTTCGATGAGTTGTCTTACTTCTATCTCTTTTTGAGCTGCTTCGAATAAGTTGGCGTTTTCAACTGCTGTCCCCAGTTGGTCAGCCATCGTTTGAAGGGAGGAGATATCAACTTCGCTGAATGCACCTTCTTGTGAGTCTTGTACAGTCAGTGCTCCGATTACCCGCCCGCGACTGATTAAAGGCAGTGCCAATTCGGAACGCGTATCAGGCAGATGGGGGTTTGGATACCGCACTTTATCAACATCGGCATCTTGAGTGATGCGTGCCTGCCCGTTGCGTATGCACCATGCAATCATGGATGGTGCTTCAATTTGAAGATGATGCCCATCAGCAAGCATATTTTTGCCAGCTATCCCGCTGCCCGCAATCAAGATAGCTGTTTGACCCGTAGAATCCACCAGGAAGAGCCCAACGTAATATAGGTCGAATCCGCGCTGAATATGGTCTACCGCTTGTTGAACCAGGAGGTCGGGGTCCAGGATACTACTACATGTTTTAGCAACATCAGCGGCAATACGGAGTTGGGTGTTGCGCCGTTCCAAAACTCCAAGCACTTCCTCGTTCATTTGTTTTGCATTGATGCGAGTGGTTACATTTCGGACAATCGCCAACACAGTATCCGATTCGGTCTTGACCATTCGCGATTCAAAATAGAGCAAGTCATCTTTAGATGGGAGAGAATATTCATATGTTTGCACCAGGTTTTCATCCAGTGCTCTTGCGATGTAATATTGTGTCAGTTCCGCCAAGTCAGGTGGAAGCACTTCTTCAAGTTTTCTTCCTAAAAATTCTTCCGGCGGTATCAAGGTTTCAAACTCTTTCGCCGGGATGTAATCGAGAAAAGTACCGGAGCGATCAATCCGGAAGATTACGTCCGGTAATGCTTCCAATAGGGCGCGGAGAGTTCCTTCACTGGCACGCAGGGCGTTTTGTGCTTCTTGCTGTTCGACCAGGCGTCGTTCTGCCTCCGATAATGCCTTATTTGTCATTGAACGCGACATGCCCACAAATGCGGCAGCAATCCCTAAAAATACGCTTAGAATGATCCAGGGTGATATTTCAGATAATTGAAGTGAGTTGGCAAATGGAATTAGCTCTGCTCTATTTAAAGCGTGGAGTAACAGACCTGTACACACTCCAAGAAAGGCAGTGATGAACGCGGGGCGCTTGCCAAGTAACAGGCCGGCTATCATAACAACAAGAATAAGACCGTTAAGAACTGGGGAGCTTACTCCCGTGTGCATCGTTGCCACCAAAGTAAAGATGGTGAACAATGTGACAATAGTTCCTACGACAGCATGTTTTACATATCCTTTACGCAGAGGAACGAGCAAGCAACACAGTAAAAAAATGGTTGCTATGTTTATTGTGAGCGAGCGTATAGGATTTTCTTGATTAAGGGTTGCTGAAATTGAAAAAACAATTGGCCCAATGATTATAGTGAGCAAGATTGAATTGAGGAGGCCTGCAGTGATTGTTTTTTCAACGTCACCTTTGAAGACAGGAGGTTTTAACCAGTTTTCAAACCGTTTCATAAGTTACCCTTTATAACTTTTCGAGTAGATTGTGGAGATTATAAGCTCACGAGAAGTTGTTTTACATATTAATTCTATTTAAACCAGAAAAAATCCCGTCGTTTGCGCGACGGGATTTGTAGATTGTTTCGGGCTGCTAACTTTCAGCAGTACGATAGCGCTCGATCAGCGCCTTTGTTTGAGGGTGCTTGGGATTGGAGAAAATTTCAGATGGAGACCCCTGCTCAACAATGTTACCTTCCCCCAGGATAACCACCCGGTCAGCTACTTCACGGGCGAAGCCCATTTCGTGCGTGACCACCAGCATGGTCATGCCTTCTTTAGCGACCTTCTTCATAACGGTCAGCACTTCGCCGATCAGTTCCGGGTCAAGTGCGGACGTGGGCTCATCAAAGAGCATCACGCGTGGTTCCATCGCGAGCGCGCGGGCAATCGCTACGCGCTGTTTTTGTCCGCCGGAGAGACGGTTTGGATACTCATCTCTTTTTTCGTCCAGACCAACGCGCTCAAGATTCATTTCTGCAATCTCAATGGCCTCCTTTTTGTGCATCCCTTTCACGGTGATAGGCCCTTCCGTTACGTTTTCCAGCACAGACATGTGTGGAAATAGGTTGAACTCCTGAAAAACCATACCGGTTTTTAAGCGAATAGCATGCACTAGATCGCGGTGTTCTTTGCCTTTTCCGCCTGCATTTACCACGATTCCTTCTACCTCGATCGTCCCTGCAGAAGGCTCTTCGAGAAAGTTGATGCAGCGCAACAACGTGCTTTTGCCTGAGCCGCTGCGACCGATAATACAAATTACCTCACTGCGCGCAACATCCAAAGAGAGGTTATGCAAAACGTGCAAACGGCCAAAGACCTTATCCAGGTTGGAGATTTTGACAATAGTGGACATGTTAGCGATCTCCCTTTCCCATGTTCGCTTCCAGGCGGCCCTGGAAGTAGGTGAAGATCAGGGTCATGAACCAATAAAAGACGGCAGCCATAATCAGGGCTTCCAGATTGTGGAAAGTAGCACGACCAACTTTTGTTGCGCGCCACATCAGTTCGTGTACGAAGCCTGTTACGGAAACCAGCGCTGAGTCTTTGAGCATGGCGATGAATTCGTTGCCAGTCGGCGGAATGGCGAACCGCAGCGCCTGGGGGATTACGACACGTCCCATCATTTGTCCCTGTGTCATACCGATGGCAATGGCTGCCTCGCGTTGTCCTTTACCAACGGAACTTAACCCGGCGCGGAAAATTTCGCTCATGTACGCGCCGTAATTGAGTCCCAGTGCTAGAACACCAGCCCAAAGCCCAGGCAAAATAATCCCTAATTGCGGGAGTGCCAGGAAGAAGAAGAAAATTTGTAGGTAGAGTGGCGTACCACGAATGAGGGAAACATAAAAAGTGCTGAGTGCATAGATGGGCGGGAACTTGGACAAGCGACCAAGAGCTGCCAGCAATGCAAGAATTGTTGCCAGAGCAATAGAAAGCAAGGAGATCCCAATTGTGACACCTGCTCCACTGGCGACAAATGCTAAATTTTCTCGAATGAATTCAGTATCAAGTTTTATAGTCTTTAAATGGATTCCCCCAATCGATATGGATATACCGCTAAAAAGATACAACAAAAACAATAACAGTACAATCCAGGATATGGCAACATTAGTGTTGAATGCGCGCTTCTTGCGTTGCTGCGCTTCGTAAAGCTGATCGGCAAGCCCCTTTTCTTGCCCTGTTTTTGTGTTGCTTTGCTCCATCGCTACTCCCTCGTGCCGCAACCACTTGGATGCGTAAGGTTAGTTTGAATTTTGTCTCTGGAAAATTGACCAATATCCTACATTTTTAGATTGTTGCGGTACTCGAACTCGCTTTGAAAAAATTCTGGAAGCGGCTCAAAAGCCGCTTCCAGAAGAGCGTAAAGAGATTACTGGGTGGGATCCATAGTGATGTCTTCTTCAAACCACTTCATGGATAGAGCGGTCAATGTGCCATCACTGTGCATGCCGGTGATGATCTCGTCTATTGCGGCGCGCAGGGAGTCTGTGGGCAGCGTAGATGACTTGTCGTAGGAGGGGGCCAAATCTTCGGAGAATACTGCTTTACCAATCTGTTTGACGGGCAAGCCTGCTGCAATATTGGCGTTTACTACGGTCTGGGAAGTAACGTAGGCAGCAAAATCTGTACGGCCAGCGGCTAGCGCCTGGGCGCACTCCTGGTCGGTGTCTAGCGGAACAACGGTGATGTCAGCCGGGGGCTGGGCATAGATGGATGATGCGGGGATACCCATGTCGCCCTGGGTGAGCCAGACCTCGTAGGTCGTGGAAGCGCCAGCGCAGATTGCCATGCCAGCCAGGTCGTCGAGCGAAGCATATTCTGAATCTGCGGAGACAGCGATCACAGCCGGGGTGTAGTAATAAGGCACTGAGAAATCGAGCACTTTCTGGCGATCGGTTGTGATGGTCATGGAACCGATGCTGACGTCCCATTTGTCGGCCCAGTTGCCGGCGGTGATAATATCCCAGTTGGGGGTCGCAAAGCAGGTTTCCACCCCCAGGCCTTCGCCAACGGCAATGGCCACATCTACATCGAAGCCCTGCATTTCAGCTGTTGTAAGAGCATCGGTTGGGCAGGCGGTGTCAGACGGGCGGCTGCCATCGGTGTTCAGAAACGACTGTGGCTCATAGTTCGGGTCAGTTGAGACCAGAATGTAGCCACGGTTTTTAACGTCATCAAGCAGGTTGTCAGCAGTTGCGCCCCCGCCCCCACCGCAAGCGGCTAATAACAGTGCAGTCACAGCCATCAAGCTGACGATCAAGATAGTTTTTTTCATGTTCTCCTCCGAGTGTTAATTAGATTGTTTGGGCGTAACGGGATTCTCAAGGATTATTTTATCGATGCAGCCGCCTCCTTTCAGAACCTTTTTTCACAATACCAAAATTAAGAATAGACTATTTTTACGTTTCTTGCAAGTCTTTTCGAAGTCTTTTTTTGCATTGTTTATCTGCGAAATGGTAAAATCGCTTTATCTACTACAATTCAGGAGGCAAGTGTGAGTGCTCAATTTCCGTCGTCAGAGTGGCTGAGTGGTTTAGAAGAAAAATTGAATTCAGATGAAAAATATGCCCAGGTTGCCAAAAAGTGGGAAGGCGATCTAATCTTTTTAATTGAACCTGAAGGTAATTTAGAAGAGCAGCTTACCTTTTATCTTGACCTGTGGCATGGCGCCTGCCGCTCCGTTGATTATAATCCCGGCCTTGAAAAATATTCCAGTCCAGTCTTTACGTTGACTGCCAACTACAACAATATCACAGCCATCCTGACCGGAAAATTGGATCCTATGACTGCCATGATGACCAATAAATTGAAGGTCAAAGGCAGCCTGGGGTATATGATGCGCAACGTGCCTACTGTGCTAGACTTTGTGCGTTGCGCGCGCGAAGCCACCACGACCATTCTGTAAAATACAACAACAATGCAGCCCATTCTCAAAATCGATCTGTCCACCGGTAACACGGAAGAATATCAAATTCCCAAAGATTGGGAAAAGAACTTCCTGGGTGGGGCCTCGCTGGCGGCGCGCCTGCTGTACGATTCTCTCACTCCTGAATTGGATGCCTTGTCACCGGATGCTCCGCTGCTCTTCATCAATGGTCCGCTTTCGGGCACTTCCGGGCCAACGACTGGACGCTTCGTCATCTGCGGGAAAGGGCCTGCTACCGGTTTATGGGCCGAATCTCACATCGGCGGATTCTGGGGCCCCGAGCTGCGTTTTGCCGGTTACGATGGACTGTGGATAACGGGACGGGCTGTGGAACCGGTTTATTTGTGGTTAAACGAGGGCAAGCTGGAAGTGAGGAATGGTGTGCATCTATGGGGGAAGGATACCTACGAAACGCAGACTCTCATCAAAGAGGAAGTCGGTCGCAAAGGTGCACGAGTCGCAACGATAGGTGAAGCCGGGGAACACAGAGTCCTGTTTGCGGGAATATTCTGCGACCACGGACGTACTGCCGGGCGGACGGGTTTGGGCGCTGTGATGGGTGCCAAGAATTTAAAGGCGGTAGCCGTCTTTGGCAAGAAAGGTACGCTGCCGTTGGCGCGCTCGGGCGTGTATGCAGGTGTGCGTTCGGCGTCAAACCGCGCTTTGAAAATGGATAATCAGTCTCAGGTAATGCACCAGTTGGGGACGGCTAGCGCGGCCAATTATTTCGAATATATGGGTTCAATGCCCAGCAAGTATTATCACCAGGGGGGCTTTGAGCAAGTGGACGATGTTTCTGGCGCGAAGTTGTCGGAGAGCATCTTGAGCGGCACCAGCGCCTGCCAGGGCTGCGTGATCGCCTGCGGAAGGGTGGTGACACTGGACGACGGCGTGCGTCGCAAGGGCCCCGAATATGAAACTATTATCTCGTTTGGGCCAAACTTGTTGGTGAACGACCTGGCTGCCATCACGCGCCTGGGCGAGTTGTGCGACCGCTACGGCATGGATACCATCAGCATGGGTAACACAATTGGCCTGGCTTTTCACCTGTATGAGAGTGGCGCTATTACATCCAAAGATATCGGTGGAATTGAATTAAATTGGGGCGATATAGAAACCGTTGAGAGACTGATCCATCTGACCGCGCAACGCGAAGGTGTCGGTGAGGTACTGGCGCATGGATCGCGTTTCCTGGGACGCTACTTTGGGAGGGAAGAAGATGCTGTTCAGGTCAATGGCCTGGAAGTGGCTTATCACGATCCGCGCGGCGTTTCAGGCATGGCGCTTTCTTATGCCACCAGCCCGCGTGGCGCCTGCCACAATCAGTCAGATTATTTTTTGGTGGATATGGGAACTACCAACGAAGAGGTCGGAATTGAATACTTCTCTCGGCACGATGGGGCGGAAAAGGCTGCCAACGTGGCACGTCATCAGGATTGGCGCACGGTTTACAACGCACTGGTGATGTGCGCTTTTGCAAATGTTTCACCTCAAACGCAAGTAGACTTGGTAAATGCGGCCTGCGGCCTGGAATGGGGTGTGGAGGAGCTGATGCGCTGCGGCGAGCGAGGCTGGAACCTGAAACGCGCAATCAACAACCGCATGGGGTTGACTCGTGAAAATGACAAATTGCCTAAAACGCTGTTGGAACCGTTGAATGAGGGCGGCGCGGAAGGGTATGTAATACCCTTTGATGAGATGATTAATGCCTACTACGCTGCCCGCGGCTGGGATCCGGGCACCGGTCGCCCGACGAAGGAGAAGCTTGAGTCTCTGGAGTTAGGAGATATGGTGAAGGATTTGTGGGGTTAGAAGTATTTTTCAGATAAGACCGAAGTTGAACAGTAGTGGATGGGTTCGCCGCCTCACTGTCATTGAATTAAATGATGATGATGCGGTATTGATTCCATTACTCTGCGCTATGGCCTTGTGGCATGTGATCATCATATTTATTTAATTTATCTGTCAAGGTGTTTAAGCTGCCCATCGAAGATAATTATATCTTTGGCAACAAGGAATAATTGCTGGCAGTTTTCCTACTTTCCTCTTACACAAGCTTGATACAATCAAATATACCCAGGTCGGTTGAAAATCACGATTTTTTCCGAGAAGGAATGCGCAATTTTCAACCGTGGATATTATAAGGAATTCGCGGAGGAGTTCGCATGAAACTGGTATCTGTCCCTGAAATGCTGGCAATTGAAAAAGAAGCCGATGCTAACGGCCTGTCCTATGCTCAAATGATGGAAAACGCCGGGCGCGGCCTGGCCGATGTCATTTTGGAATTATTCTTTGATGATGGCGAAGGTCTGGAAGCACTGGGTATCGTCGGGCCGGGAAATAACGGCGGCGATACCCTGGTTGCGTTGGAGCATCTGGCTAACAACGGTTGGCAGACGCGCGCCTATCTGGTCAAGCGTAAAACGGACGAATATGTCGAGCGGCTGGAGGCAGCTGGAGGGGAGATACTCTTTGGCGATCAAGATAAAAAATTTGATATGCTGGTAACCTTTATCGAAACATCGGATGTATTGTTTGACGGTGTGCTCGGTACGGGGATAAAGCTGCCCTTGAAAAAGGATGTCGCAGATTTGCTGTCTGCGGTCAACGAGGTGCTGGATGTGATGGACGAGCCGCCCTACGTCATTGCGGTAGATTGCCCGTCTGGTGTGGATTGTGAAACCGGCGAGGCCGCGGATGAATGCATTCCGGCTGATATAACGGTCACGATGGCGGCGGTCAAGCAGGGATTGTTGAAACTACCTGCTTTTGAGTTCCTCGGTAATCTGGTCACGGTTAGCATTGGCCTGCCAGATGATTTACCTGCACTGGAAGCGGTCATGACCGAGGTGGCGGATGAGATGCTGGTTTCAGGCCTGCTGCCAGAGCGTTCACTGGAGGCGCACAAGGGCACGTTTGGAACTGCCCTGATCGCCGCCGGTTCTGCAAATTACACGGGAGCGGCCCTGCTATCCGGGAAAGCTGCGTATCGTGTGGGCGCGGGGCTGGTGACTATGGCAATCCCGGCCATGCTGCATGGCACGCTGGCCGGTCAATTCCCCGAAGCGACCTGGTCATTACTGCCACATGAGCACGGATTTATTGCTCGGGAGGCCGCTAAAAAATTAACAGAAAATTTCGAGCGCGCTACGGCGCTTCTGGTTGGTCCCGGATTCGGGATGGAAGTTACCACGCAGGAATTTTTGAAGGATTTGCTGACGGATGAATTAGCCTTGAAGAAAGCATCCGGGCGCATTGGCTTCATCCGAGATCAAGAAGCTGCTCCCGCTAAAGAAGCCACTCACTTGCCCCCGATAGTAATTGATGCAGACGGGTTAAAACTACTGGCAAGGATTAATGACTGGAACAATAAATTGCCCGCGCCCGCAGTGCTGACACCGCACCCCGGCGAGATGGCTGTACTGACAGGTTTATCAACCGAAGAAGTTCAGAATGATCGCATGGGGATCGCTACGAAGTATGCGCAAGAGTGGGGACATGTGGTCGTGCTGAAGGGCGCTTTCACCGTCGTCGCTGCGCCAGATGGAACCGCGACCGTTATCCCGGTGGCTTCTCCCGCCCTGGCGCGTGCCGGAACGGGAGATGTGCTGGCTGGCCTGATCGTTGGTTTGATGGCGCAAGGTGTGGATTCTTACGATGCGGCTATCGCTGGCACCTGGATCCATGCGCAGGCAGGGCTGGTTGCCGCTGATGCCTTTGGCTCTACTGCATCTGTTCTCGCTGGTGATGTGCTGGAAGCCATCCCGGATGTAATGTCTGATTTGGAATAGAGATTTCACCGCGAAGACACGAAGCCTGCGAAGAAAATAATGGAGCGAAGGGTTTTCCCTTCGCTCTTTTTATCATCTTCGTTTCTTTGCTTCTTCGTGGTTAAAATAATCGACAGAAAACTTACCCAAAAAACGCCCATATTCCCCACAAAGCAAACATCACCACCCCGATCCCAAAGCGCACGATAAAAGCTAGCCCCCAGCCGGTGAGTAGCGCCTTGACAACGACTTGGGCTTCGTGTGCATCACCCAAGCGCTGCAGTTCCATCCAGTACAGCACCAGCGGTGCAGCGATGAGACCGCCAATCGGTGGCAGCACTATCGTCCCGATGACGCCCGCGATTAGTGCCAGAATGATCGAACCCCAGTCCGCGCCTTTTTCGCGAGCTTTCGCGCCCATCAAAACGTTATCAGCTGCAGCGGCGATTAGCATCAACACAGTAATGATAGCAAACATAACCCCGCCCAGGACGCCAAAACCAAAGACCAGACCGTAAGCCAGCGTGGCCAGCCACATGACAACATTCCCGGGAAAGATAGGGATGATTAAGCCGAACAACCCAATCAGCATAGTTAAGACGGTGAGAATTATGATGGTGGTTTCAAGCCATAAAGGCACGACGTATCTCCTGTGATACAAGCAATTGATCTTTTTGTGTTTTCCGTAGAGCTATCCTGTTCTTTCGGGTCGCCCTTACTATTGTGTACGATAAATCCCATACAATGTTGTAATGGTTGTCTTTCGTAGTTATAAAAAGGACGCCCGTGTGGGCGTCCCGTTAGATTTGTCGGAGTAATTTAGCTGTTTAAAAACTCTTCCATTGCATTCTTGCTGATGCGATAGGCATTGCCGAGTTTCCTGGCTCTCAGATCACCTGCTTCGATGGCAGCGATGACATCTTCCTGGGAAACACGCAGTACTTCAGCAGCCTCTGATGGCGTCATCACATCTGGCATACCAGCCTTGACAGTCTGAGGACTACCTTGTGCTTCTGGCGGTCGTTGCTGTACTGCCTGGCGAATAGCGTCGCCAACGCCCATACCAGCACCGATGCCTGCCGTCAGGCCCGCGCCGCCGCTGGGGTTTTGAGCTGCATCGCGCATGGCGTCTGCAGCTTGAAGTTGCGTGTAAGTTGCCATATCTAACATTCCCATATCGCGTAGTTCTTGAGCAGATTTACTGGAAGGCTTCAGGTTGCCAATATAGAAGCTCTTGAGAGTCAGGCCGATAGCCTCGAAATCATCTTGTGCTTTGGCGCGTACAGCGGCGCCGAGTTCTTCAGTCAGACCGATCAGGTCGACCACGCTCTTGGCGGCGGTGGTCTCACCGAGCACATCCTGTAGGATGGAGAGCAGCATAGTGCGCACGCGATCCTCGATCTGGTCTGTGTTATAAGCGCCCTGCGCGCCAACCAGTTGAGTCACAAACTGCTGTGGGTCACCAACCTGATAGGAATAAGAGCCAAAGCCCTGGAGCAATGCTACACCCAACCCCATGCCAGGGTTGCGGACGATGATCGGTTGCGGAGTACCCCATTTGCGATTGGCGAACTCCTTCATCATGACAAAAAACACTTCAGCCGGGAAGACGGTTTTGCCGCTGGTGAAAATGTTCTGGAGTGTTTGAGTGATCAGTGGAATGTTGTTGGTCGCAATGGTGTGACGACCTGGGCCGAATACATCCAGTGCGGTGCCCTCTCGGAAGAAAACCACACGCTGCGATTCCCGGACGATAACCTGCGAGCCGAGACGATAGTCAGCTGCTCCGCCCCCTTCTGGAAAACGGTGGACGATCTCCTCTGCCATTTCATTGGGATATTCAATAACATCAATCACTCTGGCCATAACTCTCTCCTTTGATTACTTGTCTATAACGATTTCATTATATCCGATGGATTTTATAGTTACAAGCGCCTTGCTATATATACGTGATTTCAAATAATATGTCGCATCCTCGCAGAGTGGAGAGACCAGTCGAAGCGCCCTTCGTCCTCTGCCCAGGGAGACATCAAGCCTTCATAGACTTGCCAGTTCCGCCGCCGCGCAACATCAGGATTTCTGCCATGATACTGACCGCGATCTCTTCCGGGGTTTCGGCTTGCAACTCCAGCCCTATGGGCGAATGGACTTTGGCGATCAGTTCTTCCGGGATGCCGTCCTCTTTGAGTTTGTCTGTCGTCATTTTCCAGCGGCGCTTCGAGCCGATTACCCCGATATAGGCCGCATCCGATTTCAATAACGGAGGCAGGCCGGGAGCGTCGACCACGACGCCGCGCGTAGTCAGCACCAGATAGGTCTGAGGGTTGATCTTGAGCTTGTCGGGCAGGTCTTCCATTTTGCATTCGTAAAAGTCGTGCGCGTCCGGGTTGGCTTCAGGGTTGCAAAATTCAGGTCGGTCGTCTGAGATTGCTACACGGAAGTCCAGCCACCTGGCGAGATGGGCTACGGCCTTGCCAACGTGCCCGCCGCCGATGATGACCAGGGTGGGAGCAGGGAGAATGGGTTCCACAAACACCTCCACGGTGCCGCCGCACACGCCCACATCACCGCGGGATGGGTCGGCCATATTGTATTCCAGTAACTGCGGTTTGCCGTCGATCAGGGCTTGCATCGCCGCTTCATAAACCTGATTTTCCAGCTCCCCACCACCGACAGTACCGATAAAGCTGCCATCTTCGTAGACCAGCATCTTGCTGGTGCTGTGACGCGGCGTGGAGCCCTGGCTGCGCACGACCGTACACAGCGCGGCCGATTCGTTTTTGGATTCGAGTTCAGCGAGTGCTTGATAGATTGATTTCATTTTCTGTTATAGAGTGAGTAACTGCGAATAATAGCTTCGCAGCCAGCTATCGGACCAACCCATGAGCGTGGTATTGCGGATGATTCTTATCACTTCGGTGCGCGTGATCTTGGCTTCATTCAGGATCACATGAATATTATCACGGCTTAGCGCCAGCGTCTTAATGGCAAAGAATAGTGGCCAGGTGCAGGCCAGCCGAATTCTGTAGTGAATGGGTGGAATGTTGATGATGTATTGCAGTCCATTGCGCAAATGCGATTCGGCTTTATCGGCCAGGCGGGCGACTACTTGTAGAGCTGCCCCGGCATTTTCTCGGGCAAACAGGCTGTCACGTGTGAGACCGAGGGGTTCGTAAAATGTGCGCGGGACAAATACCCATCCGCGTTCGTAATCCTTGCGCATCCCGCGGATGATGTTGACGGTTTGCAAGGCCAGGCCGAATTCACGGGCAAGTGGTCGCAATTTATTATTCTGCTTCGAGATGAAAGGGGAGTGCCAGGCAAAAAGATCGGTGAGCATGTAGCCCACGCGTCCGGCCACCTCAAACATGTAGTCATCCATTTCATCTTCGGTTTCCACGAAGGGACCATGTTCCTGCCAGCGCGCCATTCCCAACGATGTTTGATGAACGTGATGGATAATCGTTTCTTGATTTGATTCAGGAAGTTTATGAAGTTCGTCGAGCACTTGGTCGGCATGTTGGGCCACGTACACTTCGGGGTCGTTTTCGTCGAGCTGTGCGACTGCGCTGGTTAGAGAAGAGACAGGTGTATCCCCATCTAACACGTTAGCCCATAAGCGCAGCAACTCGGCTTTGTGTTCCCGTTCCAGTTCGTCAGTATCTTCCAGACAATCTGACACGCGAAACATCAGATAAGCAATCGTGACAGTATTGCGCAGATCCGTTGGGAGTTGCTCAATGGAAATGGCAAAGGTGCGGCTGACGTTGCGCAAGGATTCGCGAAGTTGCATGTTACCTCTCCAACAATCCCAAGACCACCGGCAGCAACTGTTTCTTCCTTGAAACAACGCCTTCGGCGCGGCGAGTGCCATCGGGTTGTGTGGGGTAGGGTAGGTCGTTTAGTTCGGGCGGTTCGTTGATAATCAGCAGGCGGCTGGAGCCGCGCACCACGTCGGTGACCATCAGCATGGCGAAGTCCAGTGCGCGTTTATCCTTCAGCGCTGAAAGCGAAGCAGTCAGTGCCTCAAGATGTTTGGTCAGCTGCACCAAATCCGTGACTTCGGCCTGGGCGATGGCAAAACGGTAATTCCCGGCTTCGTAAGCCTTCAGGTCGGTGCTGACCACATCGCCGGGGTCGCGCGAGGAAAGTCCCGCTCCCGCGCTGACCACCTGCTCGCCATAGGTTTGGATGCTCTCGCCAGCTAATGGGCTATTCTTCACGAAGGCCCAGCGGCCGAGTCGCTCGGCAGCTTTTTTGTCGCGTTCGGTGGTGGTGGGGGAGGTCAGAACAAGTGTATCCGAGAGCAGGCCAGAGAGCAGCATGCCAGCGATCTGCGGCGGTGCGGCTAACCCGGCTTCCTCGATCTGCTCGGAGACCAGCGTGCTGGTGCTGCCCACGATGTCCACTTTGAAGCGTATGGGCACATGTGTGGACGGATTCCCAAGGCGATGATGGTCAAGAATCTCGAGCAGGTCGGCATCTTCGAGATGCGCCAGCGCCTGGCGCGGCTCGTTGTGGTCCACCAACACCACTTGCAAGCGCGGCGGATTGAGCACGTCCCGCTGACGGCAGACACCCACGTATTGATCGGATTCGTCTACTACCCAGAAGTCATCGCCTTCTTCGCGCAGAATGCGGTTGAGCGAATCGCGGATGCGCCCACCGATCTTGAACTTGGGCACTTGCGTGTCGCACACATCCTTGCAGGGCAGTTCCAGGATTTCTGAGATGGGTGTTTCCTGTCTGCGTGGATGCGGGCCGACGATCTGGGTCAAATACGCGAACAGGCTGGCCCCGTTCACCAAGCCGAAGGGTGTACCGTCTTCGCTTACAACGGGAGCAACTCCCCAGGTGCGTGAGGCGATGGCCCAGGCGTCTCGCAAAGGGGATTCTGGTGTAGCAGTATCCAGCCTGCGGGTCACGGCTTCGAAGCGCGGCGAAGCGTCGTTCAGCAACATGGGAGGGTCCAGTTCCAGCTTCTTGAGTACCCAGGCCGTTTGCGGGTTGATGGCTCCGGCGCGCGCGGGGATTGCGTCTACACCATCGCGTTCGCGCAGGCACCAGGCATACCCCATGGCAGCGGCCACGGAGTCTGTATCGGGGTTGACGTGTCCAATAACGTATATCTGATCCATAATTACCCTCCTGATTTATCAGGCGAATAGAAACGAGTAGTGGGGTAGGCCAGGTCGATATCCGAGTGTTTAGCGAAGGCGCGCAGGATAGATTCCCATATGGATTGGCTCGTACCCCGGCGTTGGCGCGGCTTGCACAGATAACGGATGGTGAGCAGCACCCCCGAGTCTAACACGTTGGTATAAACGATGGGGGTAAGCTTGTCGTACTTCAGCAAAAACTTGCGCGCGGCAGCTTCGAACTCTTTGGCGGCGTTATCATTATGCGAGATGTCGTGTGCATCCGCGATCTCTTGCAGCAGACCCTTGGCTTTCTCCCAGTTGCTTTCGAAGGTGATCAGCACCGGGATTTCGTTCCAAATGTAATTAGGGCCGTGTGTGTAGTTAGCGACACCGCTGGTGAAGATCATGCCGTTGGGGATGTGCAGGATGCGCCCGGTGGACTGGTCGGAATCAACCCATTTGCCAATCTCCATCATTGAGAACAGGAAGATGCGCTGGTCAACGATATCCCCTTTATATGGGCCAATCTCGATTCGATCCCCGACTTTAAACGGTTTCCGCCAAAGGATAAATCCCCATGCGACAATATTGGTGATCGGATCCTTTAATGCTATCGCTAGACCAGCAGATACGAGCCCCAGATACGTGGCAGCGTATTGCACACCCTCGATCCATACCAAGCTGACGATCAGCACGCCCAGTGTGGTGAAAGTGTAGCCGAGCGCTTTCTGCCACTGATAACGCCGATCCAGATTTTGGATGCGTTCTGTAACACTGGCGCGCAAAATGCGATGAATCAGCCACAAGGCTGCCACAATTAAAACAGAGAGGAGCAGCTTTTGCTGGGCATGTGGTTCAATACCGAGGTAGGTTTGCAACCAGTTGCTGAAATTCTCCATACCACTAAATTATAGCTTGTCTTGTGCTAAGTGATTCAATCATCTCCATGCTTTTTCAGGTGCAATTGGATCGTTATCGATATCCACGCCAGTTCGCTCACGCAGGTTCCAGGTATAGTTTTGTTCGGCGGCAGTAGAGGCAGAAAAGCTGGCTCAAGATTCAGCTGCCGTTTGAGAGAAAAATACTTGGTATATATTTTCAACGTCTGCGCTTCTTGCAAATGCTGTCAGTTTGTCGCCAGCCAGCATAATTGTGTTGCCGTGAGGAATAAGTATCTTTCCATTTCGCCGAATTGAAATCAAGATACATTCAGGCGGCAAGAGCGAAGCAATTTCGCTAATGGGCTTGCCAGTGATGGGTGAATTGCTGGCTATTTCCAGATCTAAAAATTCTGTACCATCAATATTGCGAACCTTGATGCGCGCGGTGCGTTGCTGGATTTCTGCGCGCTTGGTTAGCGCAATTTGATAGGATTCAATAATATCACGGCGTTGGATGATGCCAACAAGGTGGGAAGGATCTTCTTTAGATACCACAGGTAACCGCCCAAACCCGCGTTGGCTCATTTTGTTGAGAGCATCCCCAATGGATTCGTCTGGGTACGCTAAAATTAACTTTTTATATGGAGTGCCAATTTCTGCGACCGTGGTTTTTGACAAGGGCAGACCGTTATTGACGGCTCGCTCCAAGTCGCTGATTGTGACCAACCCCCATAATTTCCCATGTATGTCCAAAATTGCGATGCCATGATGGCGTGTTTGGTTGAAAATGTGGGACAACTCTTTAAGGTTCATGTTGTAGGTTATCGTGTTGACATCCCGTGTCATTACCTCGTTGACCAAAACGCCTTGCAAAACGTCGATGTCTCTACCATGTTGCAAATGCACGCCTCGGCGTGTCAATTTGAGGGTGTATATGGATTCGCCCTTGAGCAATTTTTGGGCAAGCAGCGTAGCGATTACAACCGTAAGCATGAGCGGCAGCATAATTTTATAATCGCCTGTTAGCTCAAATAATATCAGCACGGCTGTTAAAGGTGCGTGGCCAGTAGCCGCAAAAAATGCCCCCATACCGACCAGGGCATATGCCCCTGGCGGTGCCGCGATTCCTGGGAAAAGGGAATTAACGATTAACTCAAAAGCGGTTCCAAGCATGGCGCCCATGAAAAGACCTGGGGCGAATACACCTCCAGAGCCGCCTGATCCCAGGGTCAAGCTGGTAGCAATCATCTTTAACACTAAAAGGAGCAAGGCAGTACCTAAAGCAAGTTGGCTGGCTAATGCACTTTCGATAATGTCGTACCCTACATTGTAAACTTGAGGGATGCGATCCCAGGATAATCCTGTTATCAAAGGATAGGACAAAGCGAGAATGCCAAGCATGATGCCGCCTATTGCAGGCTGAACCCACTCGGGAACCTGCTTCCATTTCTTGAACACATCTTCCGACCAATACAGCAGACGAACAAAAAACACCCCCACGATGGCTGCGGTAATACCCAGTATGGGGTAAAAGGCAAACTCCCATAAGCTGTTGATCCCATAGTCAACCGGGATAGAGAAGGCAGGAATATTTCCAAAAACTGCGCGGCCGATAACGCTGGCGGTAACAGCTGAAACAACCACGCTGCTGAAATATTTCACGCTGAATTCGCCAAGGATGATCTCCAGGGCAAAGACTACACCAGCTATGGGTGCGTTAAAAGTAGCTGCAATGCCACCTGCCGCCCCGCATGCCACCAGGTTACGGATACGGTCGTCGGAGAGGCCGAGCTTTTGCCCAAGCGAGGAGCCTAGCGCGGAACCAATTTGAACGATTGGGCCTTCCCTGCCTACCGAACCGCCGCTGCCGATGGTGATTGCCGAAGCAAAGGATTTTACGATAGCCACTATGGGGCGAATTCGCCCGCCGCGCAAAGCGACCGCTTCCATCACCTCGGGAACGCCGTGGCCTTTCGCTTCCCGGGCGAAAAAATAAATTAACGGACCAACGATCAGGCCGCCAATAGCGGGGATCAGGATTACATACGCTTTTCCCCAACTGGTGGTGATAGCAGGAAACCAATAGTACCCTAGCCACTCAACCCCCTGAATAAGATAGCGAAAAGCGACTGCTCCCAATCCGGTGCCAATACCGACAATTACTGCAGTGCCAATAAACAGGGCATCTGAAGGATCTTTAAAATAACTTAGAAGTTTCTTGCCTTTCAATTTGATTGGATCTCCTGAACGATAGATTTATTACTTTTTTGATGTTGACGCTCTCAAAACCTGAGCAGAGTTTACTATGGGTTTGCCACCCGCAGATTATACTACCCATGCTATATGGGTTTAGAAAACATATAGGAACATGGGCACTCACGTCCCTGTTGTGGCGAAATAGTTGGGTGATTTATTTCAATGCGCGCTTATGATTCCCGTGTTGGGGATAATATCTTGCCCTTTTCCACTAAATCCAGAAACACATCAACGCATTCTGGATCGAAATATTTCCCCGATTCATCTTTCAGATATTGGATAGCCTTCTTCTTCGGCCAGGCGTGGTTGTAAGGACGGTCGGATTGAACCGCATCCCAGACGTCAACTACCGAGAAGATACGGGCCGCCAAGGGAATCTCTTCTCCCTTCAGACCACGTGGATAGCCGCTCCCGTCCCAGTGTTCGTGATGGCAATAGGGAATATCCAGGGCTTTTTCGAGAAAAGGAATTTGCGAGAGGAGTTCATAGCTGTAGATAGGGTGTCGTTGTACGATTTTTCTTTCTGCGATTGTGAGTTCTCCGCGTTTGCCTAAGATTTCATCAGGAATTCCCATTTTTCCTATGTCGTGTAGAATGGCGCCACGACGAATTTGTATGAGATCATCTCCTGCGATGCCCATTGCTTGAGCTAATTTTACGGTTTGATCTGTAACTCGCTGGCTGTGGTCTTTCGTTTCTTTGTCTCGCATTTCAAGTGCTCTAGCCCAACCTTCAAGAGTGGTATCATAGGATTCTTGAAGTTCCCACGTTCGCTCCTTTACGCGCTCTTCCAGTTCTTCATTTATCTTTTGTAGGCTGGTTTGCAATTCGATACGCTCCGTGACATCTCGCGAGACAAAGACGCGCCCTAAGCTTCTTTGATGTTTGTCTACCAACACGGTTGATTTGACTTCATAGAAGAATGTACTTCCAAATGTCTCCACAGATACTTCAGTATTGATGTTTCCAACTTCATTAAATCGTTCAATTAATTCTGGCCATTCTCCAAACACTTTTACTGCGTGTTTTCCGATAACTTGGGCAGCTTTTCGGTTTAAAGCAAATAGTGCTGCTGGATTGGCGTCTACAACTCGATCTTGAGCATCCAAGACAATAACCAGGTCTAGGATGTTTTCTACAACAATGTCACGTGCTATAGGAAGGATATCGAAAACCCGATAGCGAATGAGACCCCAGGCGATGATCAGATTTCCAAATGCGGCTGTGAACGGCGTCCCATCACGTTGAGGCGCGAATTGGATATTGGTAAGCGATAAAATCGTCCCGGCGATTGGGATGAGGAAACCTAAGATGATAACCGCCATTTGTGAACGATACAGTCCATGGGTCTGAAAGAAGCGCCGCACAAGCAGCGACATGCTCCATAGCAGAATTAGATAGCTGTATATTCCATAAAAGTAGACGATCGGTGTAAAGCTATACACTAATTCTGGAAAAGGAGTAGTGGCATTTAAGAATGGATTTGAGTATATCCAATGATGAGTGCTATCTGTTACCAATACGAGGGTGAAAACTGTTGGAACAATCAATGACAGCGACAACATTTGCCCGGGATGCTTAAGTTTATATTCTGTGAACCGAACCGAAAAAATTGGGAAGGCAATCAGACTAATGAATCCCGCCAGCCATTGAAATCCATCCCAGAATATTTTGATGCTCACATCAGAACTTATCAGTTCAAAGATAAATCCGAATATCCATAGTGTTTGTCCAAGTGCGTACCAGGTGTAGGCGCAAACACCAGTCGCGCTACGGTGACGCCACGCGTAGATTAGAACTCCTATGGATAATAACAGGGAGCCGAGAAAGGGTAGGAGGTAAAGGCTCTCGGATCTGTTCATTTAGCTCGTTGAGAAGTCAGTGCTCTCCAGACTTTTTCAGGTGTGATTGGATTATCGTCAATATCCACGCCGACAGCATCCCGTACAGCGTTCCCAATTGCAGGTGCAACGCCATCCATCGGGATTTCTGCTACGGCCTTGACGCCAAACGGGTGGGTAGGCTCAAAAGTCTCAACGAAGATGGTGGTCAATTCTGGCATCTCATCCGCGCGGAAGATGTGGTAGCGATCGAAGTCGCGCTCGATGGCGTCTCCTTTTTCGTCGTAGCGCATCTCTTCACAGACGGCATAACCGAGCGCCTGGGTCATGCCGCCTTCGATCTGACCGCCCGCCGTGAGTGGATTAACGATCACGCCCGAATCGACCGCCATGACCAGCCTGTCCACCGTTACTTGGCCGGTTTCCGTATCCACAGTTACTTCTGCAAACTGCGCCCCAAACGGTGGCGGCGACGAGGGCGAAACGTACGAGCCGATGCCCATGATCTGTTCCTGTTCGTTGCGATGTAGTGTGTCGAGCGCAATCTCTGAGAGCGAGATGGATTTACCGTCCGGCGTGGTAGCAAGCCTGTTTCCAAGTTTGATGCGGGTATGGTCTTCCATTTCGAGCATTTTGGCTGCACGAATCTTGATGCGCTCTGCGGCCTGCTCCGCCGCTTTGACCACCGCCGCTCCTGAAATGTAAGTTGTCGAAGACGCATACGCACCTTTGTCGAAGGGGGTGAAATCGGTGTCGGATGAATACACCAGGATGTCTTCGGTTGGCACGCCCAACACTTCTGCGGCCATTTGTGCCAGCACGGTGTCGGAGCCGGTTCCCAGGTCTGTGGCGCCGATCAGCAAGTTAAACGATGCATCGTCATTCATCTTGATAGATGCGCCACCCATATCCAAGTAAGGGATAGCCGTGCCCTGCATGACTGTTGCGATTCCGACGCCTTTTTTCTTCGTTGGCGAAATATTCTGCCAATCAGGATTGTTGAACTTCTGATCCCACCCAATTGCCGCCTTGCCTTGTTGCACGCATTGTTCCAACCCTACTGTATGAACGATTTCTGGACGCGGCTCACGGCCCTCGTTCCAGGCGGTGCTGAAGGGGTGATATTCGCCGGGCCGGATGGTATTTTTTAAACGAAATTCAATCGGGTCGAAACCCATTTCACGCGCAATCTTTTCAATGTGACGGTCTAGTGGCCAGTAGCCCTGCGGCACGCCATAACCGCGATATGCGCCAGATGGGGGCGTGTTAGTGTAGACGATGTCCGCGTAGAATCTGATATTGGGCGATTTTCGATACTCGCCATCACCCACGTACAACGCCATCGACTTGTGCCCGGTGTTGCCAGTTACGGTCAGGGCATGCGCGCCGTTCGCACCGGTGTCCGAGAGCGCATACATCGAGTTGGCGGTGATGGTACCGTCTTTCTTTACGCCGGTCTTCATGCGGATCTTCATCGGGTGGCGCGAACGTGACGCGATGAATTCTTCCTCGCGGGTGTATTCGTAGATGACCGGCCGTCCGGTGGCGATGGTCAGGTGGGCGGCCACATCTTCCATAAGAACTTCTTGCTTGCCGCCGAAGCCACCACCGATGCGCGGCTTGATCACGCGGATGCGCTTGATGGGCAGATCCAGCACGGGCGCGAGCATACGTCGTACATGGAATGGTACCTGCGTCGAGGTGCGAATTATCAACCGGTCGTCCTCGTCCCAATACGTCACGCAGACATGCGGCTCGATGTGCGCCTGCTGTACTTTGGGCACCGAGTACTCGGCCTCGAAAATTCTATCTGCCTCGGCGAATCCTTTTTCAACGTCGCCAATATCGATCCGGATTTCGGCGGCCAGGTTTCGGGTCGGGTCTGAATCGGCGAAGTTGACATACTCGGGCTCGTCGTGGATCTGGATCGCGTCCGGCTTCATCGAATCTTCCAAGTCCAGAATCGCATCCAGTATGTCGTATTCCACCTGGATGGCCTTCAGCGCTTCTTCCGCGATTTCGGCTGTTTCCGCTGCGACAAAAGCCACGCGATCCCCAACAAAACGAACCTTGTTGTCAAGCGAGAAGCAATCCAGCGGCCCGGGGATGGGATCGGATTGACCGGCGGTAGAGTAGACCACGCGCGGGATGTCCTGCCAGGTGAGCACGGCGGCCACGCCGGGAATGTCCCTGGCTTTGCTGGCATCGATACTCTTGATGCGGGCGTGCGCATGCGGGCTGTGCAGTACCTTGGCAATCAGCATGCCGCGCTTCTCGATGTCGGCGGCGAAGGCCGGTTTGCCCTGCGCCAGTTTGACTGCGTCGACTTTGATTTCGGGTTTGCCAACAACTTGCCATGGCGATTCTTTGGGGGTCAGCACGATCTTGGGACGCACATCGGTTTGGGGCAGGCGGGAATCGGGAATGGGTGAATCGGAAATCGGCTCTTCCCCCGAATCCCGAATCTCGAATAACGAATCTCGATTTCCTTCAATCGGCTCAACCGCTTCTCCGCGCATCATGGCGGCTGCCCGCAACACCGCCTGGACAGGCTTGGCATACCCCGTGCAGCGGCACAGCACGCCCGCAATCGCCTCGCGGACTTCTGCCTCGCTGGGGTTAGGATTTTCATCCAGCAGCGCCTTCGCAGCCAAAACCTGAGCAGGCGTGCAGTACCCGCACTGGATGGCGCCGGTCTCGATAAAGGCTTGTTGGAGCGGATGCAAACCGCCGGTCTTCTTCCAGCCCTGTTCGGGATGTTCGCCAAGTCCTTCGATGGTGACGACTTTATGGCCTTCGGCCTGGGCCGTCAGCATCGAACCAGCATTAACGGGCTTGCCATCCAGCAGGACAGTATCCGCGCCGGATAAACCCTGCTCGTCGCCAAACTTCACGCCGTGGAAGCCAAGTTCGCGCAGGGTAGCAAGTAGGGTTTCGCTGGGGGATACGTCTGTTTCGTGGGTGGTGCCGTTGATAAGTAGAGTGAGGTTCATTTGATTACTCCTGGCAACGTTTTGCTAAAGTGGCTGCCACATCCATTCGATATTCCGCGCTGGCCCATTTATCCGTGGCTTCGTGAAAGGTGTTGCGGGCGGCTTCTTCCAAGCCTTCGGATTCAGTTCCATCCATGGCGAGTAGGGGGGCTGCCCCATAACCGCCCAGGGCGAGACGCGTCCGTCCTGAGGGCCAACTTGCTAGCGCGGCGCAGACGATGGGTTTGTCGGCAGGCGTACGGGCGACGGATTCGAATGTCAGCTTGGTGTTGAGGGGGATTTCAATGGTGGTGATGAGTGCGCCGCGCAAATTGTCAGGTCGCAATGGAAGAAATTCGCCGAGAGTTATGATTTCAGATTTTGGATTGACGATTGTCAGCTTTGCGTCCAGAGCGAGCATAGTAGTAGTGAATGTTGAACGGCCGTCTGCAGCAATCAACGCACCCGCAACTGTGGCTGTGTTGCGGATGTTGAGCGGGGCTTCCAGCTTAAGGGCGGCTTTCAGTGCAACGGGCGTATGCTCGCTTTCGAGCAGGTGTTGCAAGTTGACTGTTGCGCCGATCTCCAGGCTGTTGCCCTTCTTTTGCAGGGTGTTCAGGCCTAAAGCTTGGAGGTCAACCACTTTGACGGATGCAGATTTGAGGGTGGAAAGAAGCGTTCCGCCCCCGAGGGGCAGGGTGTCTGGCTGTTTAAGCAGTTCCAGCGCTTCAGGTAGAGCTTCAGGTCGATAATAATCAGTGATCATAGTGAACTCCATATAGTTGGATACATTAAGTATACAGGGAAATCCGGAGGCGGCAATGTCCTATTTATGTGACATTTTAGTGATATTTATCACATAGTTGTGTAATCACCAAAACATGACCAAAATAATCTTGTTACATTTATCAGATTCGATTGTGACAGGTAGCACTATAAAGTTTGGTGTCCATTTGTTATTATTTTCACGACAATATGCGAATATATGCATATATGAAAAGGAAACCTTATGAATACAGCTCTGGAAACTGAAGTACTGCAATTACATGCTGAAATTTGTGCCGGGCTGGCGGATCCCAGCCGCATCATGATCTTGTATGCGCTTGCTGATGGCCCGCACAACGTGACCGAAATTTGTAATACGCTGGGGATGCCTCAGCCTTCTGTTTCGCGTCACTTGAAAATATTACGTGAACGCAGAATGGTGACCACGGTACGAAAGGGCACGATTGTTCAATATAGTCTGGCTGACCAGCGCCTGGTAGAAGCGTTGGATTTGTTGCGTGCTGTATTGCGTGACGGGCTAGCAAAGCGAGCAAAATTAGCGGATGCGATTTCGTAATCAAAAACAATAAATACAAATCAGGAGAGTATTGATGAAAACGTTTCTTATTTTAGGGGCAGGCACTGGCGGAACCATGATGGCTAACAAAATGGCCGAATCTTTGGATCCGCAGGAATGGCGTATCGTCATTGTTGACAAAGACGAGAACCACTATTATCAACCAGGTTTTCTATTCATTCCTTTTGGGATTTACTCTCCGGCCGATGTGGTTAAACCGAAACGCAACTTCCTGCCACCTAATGTGGAGGTTGTTTTTGGTGAAATTGAACTGATCGAGCCGGATAAGAACCGCGTTAAAGTAAGCGGCAAAAAAGTTATCAACTACGACTATCTGGTAATTTCCACCGGCAGCTATATCCGTCCTGATGAAACGGAAGGCTTGCTGGATGGTGGCGGCTGGCGCGAGAATATTTTTGATTTTTACACTCCGGAAGGTGCGGCTGCGCTATCACGCTTTTTGAAATTCTGGAAAGGCGGACGGGTAGTACTCAATGTAGTTGAGATGCCCATCAAATGCCCGGTTGCGCCGTTGGAATTCCTGTTCCTGGCGGATTGGTTCTTTCATGAGCGCGGTATCCGCGACAAAGTAGATATCACCTTTGCTACGCCGCTGCCCGGCGCATTCACCAAGCCGCGCGCATCCTCTATTTTGGGCGGTATGTTGGAAGAGAAGAATATTAACCTGGCGCCAGAGTTCATGATCATGGAAGTGGACAATGATAAGCAGGTCATTCGCTCCTATGAAGAAGAAGAAATTCCTTATGATCTGCTGGTCACTATCCCAACCAATATGGGCGCAGAAGTGATCGGCGCATCCGGGATGGGCGATGAATTGAATTTTGTCCCTGTCGATAAAAACACTATGCAAAGTGATAAATGGGAAAATGTCTGGCTGATCGGTGATGGTAGTAATGTTCCTGCTTCTAAAGCCGGTTCGGTGGCCCACTTCATGTTGGATGTGGTTGTTGAAAACATCCTGCGTCACATGGAAGGTTTGGAACCTCTGCCCAAATTCGATGGCCATGCCAACTGCTTCATCGAATCCGGTTTTGAAAAAGGCGTGCTGATCGATTTCAACTATGATGTCGAGCCGTTGCCTGGCAAATACCCGTTACCCGGATTTGGCCCCTTCTCGCTATTGAAAGAGTCGGCTGCCAATCACTGGGGCAAGATGATGTTCAAGTGGACCTACTGGAATGTGTTGCTCAAAGGTGGCGAACTGCCCTTTGAATCGCAAATGTCCATGGCTGGTAAGTGGCAATAGGAGTTGCGATGGATAAAGACCTTGCTCTCATAAACGAAAAGCTAGATTATCTGACCGAGCAGCTTGAATTGCAAAATAAGCAGAAAGAAGGCATGAATGAATTAATGCAAGATGCCATCCCTGTTGTCAATCACATGATCAAGCTTTCGATCGATGAACTGGCAGAGATTGGTTCGGACTTCCAGCTCGAGGATTTGCTCTTCCTGCTCAAACGCATTTTGCGCGATACGCATATGCTGGTTGGTTTGCTCGATCAGGTGGAAGCAGTCGCAGATTTGGCTGAAGAAGGTCAGGTGATGGGGAAACGCATTTTTCATCAGGTTACGATGGAGTTGGATCGCCTGGAGCGTGAAGGCTATTTCGGATTTGCCCGGGCAGGCTGGGAGATTATGGAGCGAATTGTAGCCGAATTCAGCGAAGAAGATGTGCACGCTCTAGGAGACAATATCGTTACCATACTGACAACTGTACGCAATATGACCCAGCCTGAAATCATGGCGCTGGCAAACAATGCGGTTGGTGCACTGCAAGACGAAACATTAGAGGTCAAACCTGTTTCAACCTTTGGCCTGCTGCGAGAATTAAGCAAACCGGAAACTCGTATTGGGATGGCGCGTTTGCTCAATCTGGTGAAGGCGTTAGCCAATTCACCCCAAAATCAAACATCCTCGAACTAATCACTCTATAAATAAAAAGGAGATACCCATGACCGCTGTATTAGAAAATATCGCTTTGAACGATGAAGGTTTCATGACCGATCCGAACGAATGGACAAAAGAGATCGCCGAAGCGATCGCCAAGCAGGAAGGCATTGAAGCCCTTGGCGAAGATCACTGGAAGATCATTGACTTCTGCCGCCAGGCTGGAGAAGCATCTGGCAAAGCTCCCACACTGCGCGAGATCACAACAGGCACCGGCCTTTCCACCAAGGAACTTTTCAAGCTGTTCCCTAAGGGACCTGCTAAGAAAGTTGCCAAGGTTTCCGGATTGGGCAAACCTGAAGGCTGCGTCTAATCGCATCAATATTGAAAATAA
>Ga0209536_100000927_pt1 | contig 48284 bp, 43 predicted proteins | sample DeeMarSeWOR28_12_FD_187461 | JGI IMG/M metagenome (GOLD analysis project Ga0209536, IMG submission 187461) | Marine sediment microbial communities from White Oak River estuary, North Carolina - WOR-2-8_12 (SPAdes) (version 2) | ecosystem: Environmental > Aquatic > Marine > Intertidal zone >...
TAATCGGAAAACAGCTCTCCGTATGGGTTCCCGCAGACGATGATGTGGACATGCTGTACAAGGGCCATGTCGACCGGAGCATGCCCGAAGACCAACGGCGCTTGAAAGATTTGCAGCTGCAATGGATCGATCGCCTCCAGTCCGAAGGCAGGATCGAAAAGCGGTTCAACAAAACTTTTTTTACCGCCGGCGATTCCCGCGATCCCGAGCTGGCGGGTATCCGGGGTGCCGTGGCCGGCTCTTTTTTCACCCTGCTGATCACCCTGGCCCTGTCGTTTCCCATCGGCGTGGCCAGCGCCGTTTACCTGGAGGAGTTTGCCCCCAAAAACCGATGGACGGATTTGATCGAGGTAAACATCAACAACCTGGCCGCCGTGCCCTCCATCGTTTTCGGGCTGCTGGGCCTGGCGGTTTTTCTGAATTTTTTCGGCCTGCCCCGTTCCGCGCCCGTGGTCGGAGGCCTGGTGCTGACGCTGATGACCCTGCCGACCATCATCATCGCCAGCCGGGCGTCGCTTCAGTCGGTGCCGCCCTCGATTCGGGAGGCGGCGCTCGGGGTGGGTGCCTCCAAGATGCAAATGGTGGCCCACCACGTTCTGCCGCTGGCAATGCCGGGGATGCTGACCGGCACCATCATCGGCATGGCAAGGGCCCTGGGGGAATCGGCTCCCCTGCTGATGATCGGCATGGTGGCGTTTATCGTCGACGTCCCGCATGGCTTCACCGACCCGGCGACCGTGCTGCCCGTTCAAATCTACCTCTGGGCGGACAGCCCGGAAAGGGCTTTTGTGGAACGCACCTCCGCCGCCACGATGGTTCTGCTTGCATTTCTGATTGTCATGAACGCGACCGCCGTGGTCCTGCGCAAACGTTTCGAACGGCGCTGGTAACCTGCAGAGCACGATCCGGTGCAAAATTCACGGCGATTTTCAGGGCTACTAACAAAATACTAACCGGCGACTAGTGCCATTCTTACAGACGAGTATGAATATCCGACAACCGTCCGCTGGACGGAAGACAGATGTTCACGCAAATACAATGAAGGGTAAGGAGGAAAAAAGATGAGAAAAATCGCTTTGTTTACCGCTGCCCTGCTGATTGCAGGCGCCGCACTGACAGGGGTGGCTGTATCCCAGTCGGCTCGCGACTACATCAACATTGTCGGCTCCTCGACGGTCTATCCGTTTGCCACCGTGGTGGCCGAACAGTTCGGCAAAACCACCCGGTTCAAAACACCCAAAATCGAGTCGACCGGCTCCGGCGGCGGTTTCAAGCTGTTCTGTGCCGGTGTCGGCGTCCAGCATCCAGACATCACCAATGCCTCCCGCCGCATGAAAAGCTCCGAGTTTCAGACCTGCCAAAAAAACGGTGTGAACGAAATCATCGAGATCAAGATCGGATACGACGGCATCGTGGTGGCCAACGCCAAGACGGCGAAACCGCTGAACCTCACCCGCCAGCAGATTTATCTGGCGCTAGCCAAAGACGTGCCGGATCCGAAAGGAGCCAACAAACTGGTTCCCAATCCGTATCGCACCTGGAAGGACGTGGACGCTTCCCTGCCGGACGCAAAGATTGAAGTTCTCGGCCCGCCGCCTACTTCCGGTACTCGGGACGCTTTCGTGGAACTGGTGATGGAAAAAGGCGCCAAGTCCTTCGACTTTGTCAAGAAAATGGACAAAAAGGCTTTCAAGGCCGCCGCCCACACCGTCCGTGAAGACGGTGCTTACGTGGAAGCCGGTGAAAACGACAACCTGATCGTACAGAAGCTCGACGCGAATCCCGACGCACTCGGAATTTTCGGCTTCAGCTTCCTGGACCAGAACATGGACAAGATCCAGGGATCCTTTATCGATGGCGTTCAACCGACCTTTGAGAAGATCGCATCCGGAGACTACCCCGTGTCGCGGCCACTTTTCTTCTATGTGAAGAAGGCCCACGCCGGCGTGATCCCCGGGATGAAGGAGTACCTGGCCGAATTCACCAGCGAAAAAGCCTGGGGTGAGGATGGGTACCTATCCGAACGCGGCCTGATTCCCATGCCCGAAGCCGAGCGCAAATCGTTCCATGACGCTGCCACCGGCATGACAGCGCTCTCCTCCCTGTAGCCGGCTGTTTTCTTTAGAACAAGCAGGTCGGGTTTCGACAACACCGGCCTGCTTGTTAATTTGTTGTCTTTGGCGGCAGAATGCTATAACAGCAAAAAAAACCGGCAGGCAGGCCGTCGCTGCAGCGGCCGGACCGCTTGCGAAAAACGGGTGTAAATACACAGAAACGAAATGGACCACAGAGAAACGACATTGATGGAAAAAATCGATCGGCAGCATGCCCGGCAGGCGCCGGCTTCCGGCAGCAAGCCGAAAGCGCTGGTGAGCCGCAAGGACCGGAAAACGGTCGGCAAGCCGCTGGTCGAAAACCCCCGGATGACATGCCGCAATGTAAATGTCTATTACGGGGACAAGCATGCCATTCAAAACGTGTCCATAGACATCGGCCGCAACGAGGTGATCGCCATGATCGGCCCTTCGGGTTGCGGCAAATCGACCTTCATCCGCTGCCTGAACCGGATGAACGACACCATCGATGGCTGCCGTGTCACCGGTGAAATCACCCTCGACGGGGTCGACATCTACGACAAGAACATCGATGTGGTGCCGCTGCGGGCTCAGGTCGGCATGGTGTTTCAGAAACCGAATCCGTTTCCAAAGTCGATATACGACAACATCGCCTACGGGCCCCGTATTCACGGTCTGGCCCGCAACAAGACCGAACTGGATGAAGTCGTTGAAACCTCTCTGCGCAAAGCCGGTCTGTGGGATGAAGTAAAGGATCGGATGGATCAACCCGGGACCGGTCTGTCCGGCGGTCAGCAGCAGCGCCTTTGCATTGCCCGCACGATTGCCGTCGGCCCCGAAGTGATCCTGATGGACGAACCCTGCTCCGCCTTGGATCCCATCGCCACCGCTACCATAGAAGATTTGATCAACGAGCTCCGGGAGCAGTTCTCCATCGCCATCGTTACCCATGCGATGTCCCAGGCCGCGAGGGTCTCCCAGCGAACGGCCTATTTTCACCTGGGAGATTTAATCGAGGTCGGCCCTACCGAACGCATTTTCACCAATCCCAGGCACCAGTTGACCCAGGATTACATCACCGGGCGATTCGGTTGATGCATTCTCTTTCGGAATCGGACACAGCTGCACAGCCAGGCGCAGGCACGCGTTTTCAACGGGCATGCCGCTGGCCGCTGCGGCTCGAGCCGATCAGATGGCCAAAAGGCTGGTCGCCGCGATAAAATACGCCCAGACAGCGAAGATATCGATGGTGGTGGTAACGAACGGTCCGGTGGCCACGGCCGGGTCGATCCTCAGCCGGGCAAGAAAAACGGGGATCATCGTGCCGACAATTGACGACACCGACATGGAGATCAGCACCGAAATCCCCACGACCAGGCCCAGTCGCCACATGGCGTAGCGGGAATACGCTACGACCCCCAGCAGGATGCCGTAAAAAACCCCCAGCAACCCCCCGACGGCAATTTCCTTCCATACCGCCTGCCAGGGACTGTGAAGCGGTATATACTCTGTGGCAAGGCCTCGCACCACGATTGTTGAGGATTGGGTCCCGACGTTGCCGCCCATGCCCATAATCACCGGAATAAACGCGGCCAGGTAGACCAGGGAGTTGAGAGTCGCCTCGTATCGGCCGATAATCAGGGTGGCCAGCAGTCCGCCCGTACAGCTGGCCAGCAGCCAGGGCAGCCGCGCCCGGGTGTTGAGCAAAACCGACTTGGTTTCGGCGTAATCACTGCCGGCACCGACCATCTTCAGCATGTCTTCGGTGACCTCGTCGCGGATAATGTCGATGATATCGTCGACGGTAACGACCCCTTGAATGTGCAGGTCCTCATCGGTTACCGGCACGGCCAGCAGGGAATACCGATCCACCAACCGGGCCACATCCTCCTGGTCGGTGTCGGTTCGTACCGAAACCACCTCCGTGGTCATGATGGCCTGCAGGGATTTTCCCGCAGGAACCGTCACCAGCTGTCGCAACGAGCAAACCCCGCAGAGCCGGTTCTGTTCGTCCACCACATACAAGTAAAACGGCATTTCCACATCGCGGTATTCCCTCTGCAAGAAGCCGATGGCCTCACCGGCGGAAATGTCTTTCTGCAGGGCGATAAATTCCGGTACCATGATGCCGCCGGCCGAGTTGGGGCCGAACTGCAGCAGGGCTTGCAGGGCCAGATTGCCCTCCTCTTTGAGCTGCTGTCGGATTAGATCGGCCGTGTCCGCCGGCAGACGGCTCATCACCGCCACTACATCGTCCTGGGGAATCTGCTCCAAAACCCGTGCCGTCATGGCCGGGGGCATGTCCTTTACCAGTGCCTGCAGCTGGCTGGCGTCCAAACGGGTCAGCACCTGTCCGCGCAGGCCTTTTTCATGGATCCAGTTGAAGAGCTTGCGCTGCAGACCCGGTGACAGGAGAGAAAAAACACGGGCCAGATCGGCCGGATGGGTTTTTTTAATGATGTTTTGGACCGAACCACGCGCGTTGCGGCGCAGCAGCCGCTTCAAGGTGGTGGCAATGGCCCTGTCACTTTGGTTCGTATTCATCGTCGATTCCGCCTGTCAACTCTGGCAACCGCTGTCCGGGCCGATCCTTGATGATGGCATGAACCGTGCGCAGACACTCCCTTTTTTCATATCACGAAGCCGAAGTCAATTATGCGGCCTTGGATCGATGCGGGAACATGCTGCCGCGACCTCCGGTACCGGCAGCGGCGACCGATATCCGCGGAAACACGAGAGGCAGTCCTTGACACAGGGGATGGTTTCTTTTTATAATCTGTCGAAAAATCAGTAAATTGGCGCTCTGCTTGCGGATCCGTCCAATTATCATATCCGGTTGCCTGCGATGTCGATATCGGCCGGCAGCCTGACGGCGACGATCTCCGTTTCAGGGATTCAACTTCCTGACAACATACTGCTCTTGCGGGTAACCGTTGCCCGTGCCGTATCCATCTCAGAACCGAACGGAGCCTCCGGCATGAAAAAGATCGCAGGTGTTCTGCTGGTTTGTCTGCTGATGTTCCCCGCAGCCGCATTCCCGGAATACGAAAAAACCAAAATCGCTGTTCTCGACTTCGAGCTCAAGGGCGGGGGGTATGAGACCGAAGACATGGGAGAGATCGTCGCCGAGTGGTTTATCACCGCCCTCGTAAAGGAAGGCCGATTCGATGTCATCGAGCGCAGCCTGCTGAACAAAATCCTGGAGGAACAGAAACTGAGCATATCCGGCATCATAGACGAGGGAACGGCCACCGAGCTCGGCAAGCTGCTTGGCGTGAAAGTGATCATCTCCGGGTCCGTGCTGAAATTCACGAGTGCACTGGAAGTCAATGCCCGCATCATCGATGTAGAGACCGCCTCGATAATCGCCGCCGAAAACGTCCGCAGCGGCACTGCCGACCGGTTGAAGGATCTGGTCGATCAAATGTCGGTGAAGATCATGAAGCACTTTCCGCTGGAGGGGTACGTGGTCAGCCGCGGTCCGGCTGAAAACATGATCACCATCGACCTGGGAAAATACGCGGGAGCAAAGACGGGAATCGAGTTCACGGTTTTCAAGGAGGGCAACGTCATAAAGCATCCCAAGACCGGTGAGGTGCTGGATGTGGAGCGCACGACACTCGGCCGGGTGGTAATTGTCGATGTGCGCGACAAAATCGCCAAGGCCCAGATTCTGGACGAAACATTCACGGGTGCCATCCAATTCGGACAGCGCGTTAAAAGCGTCAGCCCCCTGCCCTCACCGGCGACCACGCATCTTACCGCACCGGGTGTTGCCGAAACCGGTTCCCAGCCGGACCGCAACGCACCGGCCGGCGTGGGAATTTCCGTCCAGGAAGTCGTGACCCTGCTGCGCTCTCCCATTCCGGTTCAGAAGACCAAGGGCGCCCGTCTGGTTGTCCGGTTCTATCCGAAACACGCGCAACTGCTTGCGGTGGTGGAAGATGAACTGTTAAAAGGATACAAGGCAAAAACCGGGGATAAGCGTTACGTGGAAGCCATGGGCTGGTTGTGCAATGCCCTGGGCAGGTCCGGCCAGGCGCAGTACAAAGACACCCTCGAGGAAGTCGCCAAAAATGCCAAACACCGCAAAATCCGTGGATATGCCGGCAAAAACTTCAAACGACTTCGCTGACCACATCGATTTGAATCCATGAGCAACGCCGCAACCCCCTCGCCGGCACTTCCGGCCGCATCCCGCATGCAACCCGAAATCGTCACTGCCGGATGGAAATAGGGAAACCCGTGCTATACCCGAATACATCTATCCACAGAGGGCAGCTGCCATGAGCCGCAGTCAGCCGGTCTGGCTCACCGAAGCGGTCACCGTCACCGCTCTCGGCGACAGCCTGCAGCAATTGTGGGACCGTCTCATGGCCGGCCGAAGCGGCATCCGGGAGGTGGAGCACTTTCCGGTGGATCAATACGCATCCCGCTGGGCGGCCGCCGTACCGGGGCTTACGCCGAGCGGCGGACGAACCGGCCGCTCCCGGCTGCATCCCCTGCTGGAGAGACTGTTTGATTCAATGCCTGCCGCAGATGCCGACACCGTATTGTTTACAGCGACCACCAAAGCAGGCATCGACAGCCTCGAACCCTTATGTCGGGGACAGGCAGCCGATACGACCGGCATGGTGCCCTCCGACGTGCCCCGTCTGATCTCCCGGCGTCTCGGTTTGACTGCGGAGGGGGTAAACATCAACGCGGCCTGCGCCTCTTCGACGATTGCAGTGGCCAAAGCGGCATCGCTGATACGCACCGGCAGGGCGAGCAGCGTCCTGGTCTGCTGCATGGATGTGATCACGGACTTTGTTTTTTCCGGCTTTTCTGCCCTGCAGGCGCTTTCCCGGCAGCCGTGCCGCCCCTTTGACCGAGATCGCAGCGGCCTGACGCTGGGGGAAGGCGCCGCGGCGCTGCAGTTTATGAGTGCCGAACGGGCCGCTGGAAGAAACCGCAAACCGCTCGCTGCTGTAGTCGGGTGGGGCATGTCCAACGACGCCACGCACATCACCGCACCGGCACGTGACGGTTGCGGCCTCATCCGGGCAATCGAAAAAGCCCTGCACCTGTCGCAGCTGGATCCCGGACAGATTGGAGCCGTGAGCGCCCACGGCACCGGTACGGTCTATAACGACGCCATGGAACTGACCGCTATCCGCCACGTGTTCGGCGACCGATCCCTCCCGGTCTATTCGGTGAAAGGCGCCATCGGACATACCCTGGGTGCGGCCGGCGGCATCGAAGTCGCCCTGGCCGCCAAGGCCCTTGCCGAAGGTATGGTGCCGCCCACCGTCGGGCTGCTGCATCCGGAGCCGGAAGCCGAATCTCTGGTCTCCACCCGGGCCCAGAACCTGTCCGGCAGCACCCTTTTGACCACCAACTCGGGATTCGGGGGCATCAATGCCGCCATCGTCCTGAAATCCGGGAGCCTGCCGTGAGTGCATTGATCAGCGGACTGGGCTGGGTTACGGCCGCCGGTATGGGAGGTGGAAAGAGCCTTTGCCCGTTCGCCATGACCACCGACCGCCTGCCGCCGATCGACCGCAAAGCCGTTTTCGATCAACCCTACAAGAATTTCGGGCGCATGGATGAATACTCACGGCTGGGACTGGCCGCCATCGCCTTTGCCCTGCGCGATGCCGGCCTGGAGCAGTCCGCCGCGCAGCGGGATATCGGTCTGGTGGCCCAAACCGAGTACGGTTGCCTGTGGACCGATATCGATTACTACAACAGTGCCCTGCCGGACCGTGGGACCATGGCCAGTCCGAACCTGTTTGCCTACACCCTGCCGAACTGTTTTATGGGGGAGGCCGCCATCCGCTTCGGGCTTACCGGGGACAGTTACATTGTCAACGAACCGTCTGCATCCGGCATGGCTGCACTGGGACTCGCCGTTGAGGAGATCGCTGCCGGCGAAGCCCAAACCATGATCTGCGGCCGGTGTGATCTGGGCCGCCCCCCTTTGCTGGGATCCTCCGGGCAGGTCGCCGCCGGAGCGCTGTTCTTTGTCCTGGAAAACGCCCCGGTGGCGCAGCGAAGCTATTACGGGACACTCGAACGCGCAGCGCACGGACAGATCCTGTTTGAAGACGAAAGAATATCGGACCTGACGGCCCTGGCCCGCCGATGCCTCCAAATAAAGCGATGAAACATCGACCCCTATGAAAACCGTGAACAGTAACAGGCTTACCCAACCAGCCGCTGCAAACCGGGCCGCCATCCTGGCGGTTGTCTTCACCGGCCCAACGGTTGAAAGCCTTCAGCGGGCAGCCGCCTTCATGCACACCGCGCACAACCAGGTGGCGCTGATCGTCGAGGGCACGGCGGAAAACATGCCTGCCGATGTCAGGGACCTGCCGGCAGCGATCATCCGGGTCGAGAAGGATTCAGGCCGCGGTCGAGCAGTAAAAACCGCTGCACGCCAAGCCCGCCGCATGGGCATGACCCACATCGTCACCCTGGATGCGGACCGGTTGCCCGCCGTTGACCAGATGGCGGTGTTGGCCTCTGCGGTAGCCGCAAACAGCGACTCCATCGTGATCGGTCGGCAAGACCGCCTCATGGAGTCTGCCGCAAACCGGGCTTCGGATCGGTCCACCGTGCGAAGACGGCTGAAAAACTTTTTCTTCCGCCTGCAAACCGGCATCCACCTGAAAGACGCGCAAAGCCGGCTGCGGTCCTATCCGCTGGTGGTGCTCGAGCAGCTCAGGCTGCATGCAAACCGGGATGCTTTTGACACGGAGGTGTTGACAAAAGCCGCCTGGGCCGGCGTGAAGATCAAGGAGGTGGGCATCCGCCTGTCCGGTCGCTCGACGCCTCGATCCGCTTCTTTTTGGCGCTCCCTGCGAAACGGGCTGGGGGTGCTGGTGATGATCGTGCACCTGACCATGCGGTCCATCACGCCCCTGCCGCATCGCAAGATCGTATCTTCGGGCGACCGGACAGGGGAGACCATCAGCGTATTCCGGCCCCTGAGATCGATCCGGACCCTGCTGACCGAAAATGTGACCCCGGTGCAGCTGGCCGCGGCCGGCGCCATGGGGGTGTTTCTCGGTGCGCTGCCGCTGATTGCCCTGCACACCGTGGTTATATTGTTCGTGTCGAGTTATTTCCGGCTCAACAAGGTGGCCACCCTGGCGGCCAGCCAGCTGTGCATGCCGCCGATCGTTCCGGCACTGTGCATCGAGGTCGGCTATTTCATTCGCCACGGGGAGTTTCTTACGGAAATATCCTTCGAAACCCTCGGCTACCAGGCACTGGAAAGACTCTGGGAATGGTTGCTGGGATCAATGGTGGTTGCGCCGGTGATGGCCGCCCTTGTGGGGGGGCTTGTCTATGTGGCAGCCAGTTTGATAAACAGGGGAATGCGTGTCGGCAGGCCACGGTAGGCTGACCGCAGCGAGCTGCGGTTCCAGCAAACTGCCGCCACCCGACCAGCTCCGCAGCGTTCGCCAGACGGCATTTGACGCGGAAATGAGCATGTGTCGCTCATCCGCCCTTATAAAGGCCACCACAGCACGGCGGCTATCGATATCCAATCATGCGCATCGCACTGGTACATCCGACCGGCTCCAACTGGATCCCCGGCAAAAGAGACATCACGAGCACGGCCAACCGAATGGCCCCGCTGGGGCTGCTCTCCATGGCCGCCTATCTGGAGAAACAAGGCCATCGTGTTCTGGTTCACGACTGTCTGGGGCCGCAGGCAGCCGCCGACAACCACATCCATGTGGATCGCATTCTCGCGTTTCAGCCGGAGCTGGTGGGCTTTTCCGCCACCACCTCCGGTTTCCTGGACGGATACGCCCTCGCCGGCCGCATAAAGGAATCCGCCCCGCAAACCAAAATCGTATTCGGTGGGGTTCACGTGTCCGCCCTGGGTGCCGTTCTTCTCGAACAATACACTCACATCGATTATCTGTGCATGGGCGAGGGCGAGGCCACCCTGGCGGAGCTGGCCGACGGCAGCGATCCGGCCGACGTCACCGGCTTGATTTTCAGGCAAAACGGCCGACCGCAAACCAACCCCTCGCGTAAGCGCATACCGGATCTGGACAGTCTGCCCTTTCCGGCCTACGAGAAGCTGACCGGGTTTCCGCAAGGGTACAATCTGCCGCTGTTCAGCTACATCCTGCGACCCGGTGCCACCATGGTCACCAGCCGGGGGTGCCCGTTTCAGTGCTCTTACTGCGACCGTTCGGTGTTCAAACGCGGCTTCCGTTATAACTCGGCCGAGTATATCTTCGAACACATGCGCTACCTGCGAAGGCGCTTCAACGTTCGTCATATCAACATCTACGACGACCTGTTCACCGCCGACCGCCGCCGCATCGTCGCACTGTGCGAACGCCTCGCCTCCCACTCCCCGGGCGTTCAGTTCAACTGTGCCGTCCGGGTCGGTCACGCCGACGACGAGCTGCTGGGGATGCTCAAGGATGCCGGCTGCCTGCAGGTGTCGCTGGGAATCGAAACCGCAGATACCGGTCTGCTGCACGAGCACAAGCCCGGTGTACACCTGGAAGAAGTGAGGGAAACCGTGCAGCGCATCCAGGCATCGGGGCTGCGGGCCAAGGGGCTCTTCATGATGGGGCTTCCCGGGGAGACCGAAGGGTCGATCCGCAAAACCAGCGACTTTGCGCTCGAGCTGGGGCTGGACGACATGAACATGTCCAAGTTCACCCCGTTTCCCGGTGCACCCATATGGTCCACCGTGACCCGGGAAGGGTTCCTCGACGCTGACTGGCGCAAGATGAACTGCCTGAATTTCGTCTACGTGCCGAAGGGCATCGAAAGCCGTGAGGCGCTCGACCGGCTTTACAACCGGCATGTGAAGCGTTTTTACACCGACCCGGCCTGGCGCAGAAAGTTCCGGCGCCGCTGGTGGCAGCATCGCTGGAGCCTCTGGCACATGGCCAAACACCTACCGACTTTTGTGGCCGCCAGGCGCAGCTTCGAGCCCGAAGATGCTTGACGCTTTTGCCGGTTGCAAGTATGACCAATGATCACCAATACGGATCCGAAGATTGAATGAAAAAATGAAAAAACCGAACATCATCTTGACCGGATTTATGGCCACCGGCAAAACCACCGTGGGCAAACTGCTGGCCGAAGAGCTCGGGTATGCGTTCGTCGACACGGACGAACAGATCGAAACGCGCAGCGGCCAGAGCGTCGCTGAAATTTTTCGGGAAAAAGGCGAAGCGGTGTTTCGTGACATGGAGGCTGATCTGGCCCGGGAGCTGGCTGACAAACAAGGGATGGTTATCTCCACCGGCGGCCGGATGATGCTTGATCCGGACAATGCGGCCGCCCTTTCCAAAAGCGGTCGGGTGTTTTGCCTGGTCGCCACCCCCGAGGAAATCATGCAGCGGGTGGAACAGGATACTGACCATCGCCGTCCGCTGCTGGAAGTGCCGAATCCCATCGAGCGCGTCGTGGAGCTGCTGCAGCAGCGAAAAGAGGGCTACGGCCGCTTCCCGCAGATGGAGACCTCGGACCGAATCCCGGAAGAAGTGACGAAAATTCTGACCGGGCTTTACCAGGCAAATCCGGACCTGCGGGTGCCGATCACCTCATCGGCCGCCCGCTACGAATTCATCGTCGGCGGCGGCATCCTGCCGTTCGTCACCCAACTGGCGGGCATCTTCGGACCGGTGGCCGTCATCACCGACAGCCAGATCGGCCCGCTGTACGCCCGCAGCTTCAGAACAGTGGGCAGTGTCGATACGGTTATCGAAGTGCCCGCCGGCGGACAGCACAAGACCCTGGACACGGTGGAAGGCGTATACGCCCAACTGCTGGAGGCCGGTTTTGATCGCAGCGGAACCATCGTTGCGCTGGGCGGTGCGGTGATCAGTGAACTGGCCGGTTTTGTGGCCGCCACCTACATGCGGGGGGTTGACTGTGTTCAATGCCCCACCAGCCTGCTGTCGATGGTGGACACCAGCATCGGCGGAAAAGCCGGCGTCGACCTGCCCGAAGGCCAGAACCTGATCGGCGCTTTCAAGCAGCCAAAGGCCGTGATCGCCGACGTGGCCACCTTGCAAAGCCTGCCTGCCAGGGAATTCGCCTCCGGGATGGCGGAAGTCATCAAGCACAGCCTGATCGCAGACAGCGACCTGCTGGACCAGATCGAGAAAGGCCACTGGAAACACGAAATCACCGCCCCACTGCCGTCACTGGCGGATCTGCAGGCGCTGGTGGCCCAGGCCATTCAGGTAAAGGTGCACATTGTCCAGGAAGACCCGTTTGACGAAGGCCCCCGCCAGGTGCTGAACCTGGGCCACACCTTCGCGCATGCGATCGAACAGGTCAGCGGCAACAGCGTCCGCCACGGCGAGGCGGTCGCCATGGGGCTGGTGGCCGCCGCCACCCTCTCCGCTCGTTTGGGTCTCTGTCCGCCGGCTTTGCCGGATCGGGTCGAGTCGGTGGTTGCCGACGCAGGACTGCCGGTGCGGATTCCGCCGACAGTGGATCCATCTCACCTGATGGAGGCCATGGGCAGAGACAAGAAAAAAACGGCAGGCAAAATCCGGTTCGTACTGCTGCGGGAAATCGGGGAAGTTTTCGTCACCGACAACGTCGAAGAGGCGGACGTTTTAGGCACCGTAAAAGATCTCTCCGGCTGAACGCCTGCCGCCTCACATACCGGGCGTGCGCCCCCCATCCAGCAATATCTCCGCGCCGGTGATGGACGCCGCGCGGTCGGATACCAGAAAAAGGGCCAGATCGGCCACTTCGGACGGTTCCACTAGCCTGCCGGTGGGAATGCTGCCGACGGTCTCGGCCATCACTTCGTCAACGGAGATGCCTTTTGCGGCGGCCGTCTGGCGAACCAGCCGCTTGGAGCGCTCGGTGACCGTCGAACCCGGTGAAATGGCGTTGATGCGGATGTTGTCGCGGGCGAGTTCTTTGGATATCCCCCGGGTGAAGTTGATCAGCGCGGCATTGGTGGTGCTGCCGGCCAAGAAAGTGGCAGGCGGCGTGCGACCGGCCGCTCCGATAATGTTGACAATCCGTCCGTCTCTGCGGGCCGTCATGTGAGGAACGACTGCGCGCACCATGCGGATATAGCCCAGCAATTTCAGCTGCCAGGCATCCAGAAAATCCTGGTCGCTCAATTCGAAAAACGCACCGGCCCTGGCCGAACCCGCGCAGTTGATCAGGATGTCGATTCGGCCAAGACGCTTGATCGCCCCTGTTTCCACCCGCTGCACATCGCCGGCATCTGTAAGATCGGCAACGATTGGCAGGACCCGATCCTTATCCCCGGCAACTGCGGCTGTGATGACCTCAGCAGCCTGCTCCAGCCGCTGCGGGTTTCGCCCGACGATCAGGACGCTGACGCCTTCGGCAAACAGCGCTGTGGCGCAAGCCAGACCGATCCCGGCACTGCCGCCTGTGACGATCGCTGTTTTCCCGGTCAGGTTCAGTTCCATCGGCGGTAATCTTTAAGCGGATTTCGAAGAAGTATCGCCTGCCGCGTATCCCAGCAAGTGAGAAAGCTGCTGGGCGGAGGCGGTCAAATGGCGGCACATTTTCTGGAAACGTTCGCCGGCAAAGCGCTGGATCGGGCCGGCGACCGTCAGGGCGGCGAATATGGCTCCGGTGTGGTCGAATACCGGTGCGGAGATGCCGGCGACTTCGGGCACCACTTCGCCGATGCTGGAAGCATAGCCGCGTTGGCGAATGTTTTCGAACTCTTGTTCCAGGCGATCCCGCTCGACGATGGTCGATGGGGTCATCGCAGCCAGCTTCTTGTTCAATACCTGGTTGCGAAATTCTTCCGAAGAAAAGGCCAGCAGCACTTTCCCGCTGGCTCCGGCATGCAGCTCGAAGGTTTCGCCCTCGTTGACGGCATAGCGCAGCGGGTACGGTCCTTCCTCCCGGACCAGACAAAGCCGTTTGGTTCCTTCCAGCACGAACAGTTTGGCGGACTCGCCGGTGAGGGCGGCCAACTCCCGCAAGATGGGACGGGTGAGGGATATCAGCGTATTGGCCCGTTCATAGACCTTTCCCAGCATCAGCAGTCTGGGCCCCAGCCGATAGAAACCATTCTGGCGGATCAAAAATCCGTGCGCCATCAGGGTTCCGCACAGCCGCAAAATGCGGCTTTTATACAACCCGGTTTTCTCGCTGAGCTCCTTGAGCGAAAACTCCGGCGATCTGTCGCCAAAGCACTCGAGAATGCTCAGGGCCTTGTCGACGCTTTCAATCTGCTTCTCCGATTCTTTCGGAGAATTCTGGTTCTCCACCTTCATGATAGACGGCTCCGTTATCCACTAGACTTTTTGAATCGGGAACAGGAAATTCCGATCCGGATGTCCCCCCGATCTCACATCACTGGACAATGGTTCCTTTAGCCGTATAGGGCGTCCATTGCCTTTCTAAGGGCACCGATGGGGATCTGCCCGGGAGCGGAAGCCTGCTTGCCGATGGCAAAGGTGATGTCCGAGCCAAACAGTCCGCCGGCCAGCCGGGTAACTGCTCCCTCCGGTCCCATGGACATCGTTACGATCGGAATGCCCAACCCTTCGCTTCGGGCCTTGAGGGTGGCGCTCAGCAATGTCAGGACATCCTGATAATTTCTCGGCATCACGGCGACTTTGGCGATATCCGCTCCCAGATCCCGAGCCTCGACCAATTTACCCTGTATGGAAGCTTCGTCCGGCGTTTTGTCGAAATTGTGGTATGAAAAAATCAGCTTGGCGCCATGGCTGCGGCTCGCTTCGATGACGCCGTCGGTAAACGGCCGTTCATTGCACATTTCGACATCGATGATATCCGCCGCTCCGGTGCGCATGGCTTCCGTAATCAGCTCCAAGCGCACCTGCTGCTCGATCTTTTTCATACCGCCTTCAGCGTCGATCCGGCAGGTGAAAATCAGCGGAATTTCTCCGATGGCTGCCCGCAGTTCCCGCAGCGCCTGGAGACTATCATCGACATCTTCCACCTTGCCATAACCGTCGATCCGCCACTCCAGCAGATCCGGAGCCAGGGCTGTCAATTCGGTTGCCTGGCCGAGCAGATCCGCTTTGGTCTCCGCCACCAGCGGCAGGCAGACCAGTGGGTCGGGACCGCCGATGACTTTGCCTCTTACCGTTACTTTCTGTTCGCTTTGAAGTCGCATCACATTTCCTTGTTCGTTCGGTTGGTCAGTGAACACCAAATCCTGTTAGACGTTCGATGCCGTCCGGTCCGCCGGGAAACCATGCCCGCGTTCCTTTCGGGCGAAGCCCCGCTCCCCGAATGGTGAAATCGGGTGGCGAAACTCATGGAGGCGATTTCCCTCTTCAGATGCATCACAGGGTCCGCTGCGTGCTTAGCAGCATCCGCTCTGGTGCTCGAGGACCCGTTTCATGCGTCCCGGGAGGGTGCGTCCCAACGTCTTTTCGAGAAATGCGACCGCCTCGCAGGTTGCCCCCAGATCGACTCCGGTGCGAATTCCCATGCTTTCGAACATGTTGACGGCATCTTCTGTCGGGACATTGCCGGCTGCCCCCTTTACAAAGGGGCATCCCCCCAGTCCTCCGGTGCAGACATCGAATGTGCGAATGCCGGTCTGATAACCGCTGTACATGTTGGCCAAACCCAGTCCGCGGGTATCGTGCAGGTGGAGCGAGAACCCCATCTCGGGCAATTGCTTCCTCACCTTGGTCACCATGTGCCGGATCGATTCCGGCGTGGCCATTCCGGTGGTGTCAGCCAGGTTGATCTCTTTCACACCGGTCCCGGCCATTTTCTCCGTGGCCTCCAAAACAGCATCCTCTGAAATCCGGCCCTCGTACACACAGCCGAACACGCACTGCAGCCCGGCGCGCACAGCCAGCCCGGCGTCCAGGGCTGCACGGATCAAGCCGGTCATGCTCTCGAGGGCTTCGGCGGCCGGGCGGCCGGCATTTTTGCGGCTGTGGGTGTCGCTGATCGACACGGACATGCTGACGTGTGCCACCCCACAACCAAGAGCCCGCTCCAATCCCTTTTCGTTCAGGATCAAGGCCGATACCACCGTGCCTTGCTGTTTCCCCAACGTTCGGATGAGCTCATCGGTGTCGGCCATCTGCGGAACCACCTTCGGATGAACGAAGGACCCCACCTGAATTCTCGGTATGCCGGCTTTCTTGAGCATCTCGAAGAGTTGCAGCTTCTCCTCGAGGGAAAAAATTCTCGTCTCCATCTGAAATCCGTCACGGAGAGCTTCATCTTCTAAAATAATCGCTTGTTGGGTCTGATCTGCGTTCATGGTCCCTGCCATCAGTGGTTCTGTTTTCATCACTATTCAGCATCGATTCGCTCGCCGGGCACCGCCGGGCCGGATATTTCCCCCGACAATTCATGCAGGTTCCTGGCCCGGGGACAGCCGCGATTGCTGCCCGGCAACCCTGATTATATCGTGGGCGCCGCCGGTGCTGTCTAAAAGCCCAGCAGATTTGGCAGGCCGATGACGGCCACCGGGAAAAAAGAAATAATGATCAACACCAACAGCTCGACGAAAAACAATGGGATGATCTGGCGCACCAGCGGCCCTAAACCCACATTGGCCACCGAATCGGCCACGAAGAGACACAGGCCCATCGGTGGCGTAATCAGCCCGATCATCAGATTGAAGACGACCAGGATGCCGAAATGGGTGGGGTCGACCCCCATGCTGACAGCGATAGGATGCAGTATGGGCACCAACACCAGCATTGCGGCGATCCCCTCTAAAAAAAGCCCGGCAAAAAGGAACAGAGCCATCGAGGAAACCAGGAACATCCACTTTGCGGTCATATACGCCAGGGCAAAATCGGTGATCATGTTGGGGATGCGATTGTAGGTCATCAGCCAGTTGGCTGCGGCAACAGCGGACATGATAATCATGATGACGGCCGTGTCGCGCATAGAATTGCCAAAGATCCGGGGCAGATCGGTCCATTTGAGCTCCCGCAGCAGGAACAGGCCTACAATCAGCGCATAGGCCACCGCAAAACTGGCAGCCTCGGTCGGGGTGACCACACCAAAAAGGATGCTGCCCACCACAAAGACCGGCATCAGCAGCGGGATGATGCCCTGCAGAAGAATTTTTCTTTTGGATCCGACGGACTCGTTCGGGTCGTCTTTCTGGTAATGGCCGGCAAATACCATCACATATATGGACAGAAAAATTGCCAGTAAAATCCCCGGAATGACACCGCCCAGGAACATGCCCGGAACGGAAACACCGGTCACGATCAACGCGTAGATGATCACCGGGATGGACGGTGGAATAATAGGGCCGATCACCGAGGAAGCGGCGGTAATCGCCGCGGAAAAATCGCGCGGGTAGCCCCTTTTCTCCATCTCGGGGATGAAGACCCGTCCAATGGCGGAGGTGTCCGCAACCGCGGAACCGGACAGCCCTGCAAAGATAACCGAAGCCCAGATATTGACCATGGCCAGACCTGCACGCAACCGGCCGACGAAAACGTTGGTAAAAGCGATGATCCGACTGGTGATGCCCGATTCATTCATCAGTTCACCGGCGAGAATGAACAGGGGGATCGCCAATAGGGGATAGGATTGAATCCCGCCGAACATCTGGGTGGCAACGATACGAATATGATAGGGGAATTCACCAACCGCCATGAAATACATCAGGGCTGCAACGATGGCGAAGGCTACCGGTACACCGATAATTAAGCAAATAATCAGGATGGCATAGACCATGGGTTCACTCTCCGACGGATTCCAGCGCTGCAGGTTCCGCTGCACGTTGGAGGAGTTTCAGCAGGGCTGCAATGGAAAGCATGACACCGCCCAATACCATTGCTGCCTGATAGGGATACTGGTACCCTATCCAGATCATGCTGTCCCAACCGGTCAGGGACCTGAGATCTTTCGCCAGGTTGATAATCCCGGATGACTCTATGCCGCCGCGTCTGAGGACAAACATCCAGCCGGAATAGGTCAGCAGCACGCCGTTACCCACCATGATCAGGTCGACGAGCATGTACAGCTTTCGGATTAATGACTCCGACAGGAACCGGATCAACATGGTGAAGCGGATGTGCCGATCCTGCAGGTAGGCCCAGGCAATCCCGAACATAACGCCGTATATGGCGATAAATATCGGCATCTCCTCTCCCCACTCAAGGGATTTGCCGATGGTGTATCGACGGACGGAATTGAAGAAAACAATCAAAAAAAGCACACCCATGGACAGCGAAGCGCCGGCGGCGGCGAATTTCGAAAAGAGGTCTATCGTCCGTTGAACGATGCGCTGCACGGATGCCTTTCCCTTCTCTTGCCAGTGAAACAGGAGAAGCGATTCATTGGGCGTTTCCGATAGGAGGACGACCGGAAGGCGAGTCGCCTTTCCGGTCGCAACCGGTTATTGCCGATTATTTGGATGCCGCCTTCACCGCAGCATCGAGTTTGTCAATCCATACCGCATCTTGACCGAGTTCACCGGCCAGCCACTTCTTAACGGCCGGCTGCGCCAGCTTCTGGAACTGTGCCATATCCGCGGCGGTCGGAGAATAGACTTTCATCCCTTCAGCAGCGACCTTGGTCACCCCTTCTGCAGTATTGAACTGCTGAATGGCACGCCCCATGACGCCGGCAATGCGGGCTGCCTTTTGAATGACCGCCTGGTCTTTGGCCGGCAGCGACTTGAAGAATTCATCATTGATCAGAATAAAGTCCGCTGCGTAAACGTGTCCGTCCAGTACCAGATACTTCTGCAATTTATGAAGTTTGTTGTTGTAAATAACACCGACCGGGTTTTCCTGGCCATCGACAACACCGGTTGCCAGAGCATTGGGCAGCTCGGACCAGGCAATCGGAGTCGGCTCGCCTCCCAGTCCTTTTACCATTTCCACATACAGCGGGATCGGCTGAACCCTGAACTTGAGGCCTTTCATATCCGCAGGCGTCTTGATTTCCCGAACGTTGTTGGTGAAATTCCGGAAACCCGTTTCTCCGTATGCCAGCGTCCGCAACCCGGTCTTCTTGAGGCAATGCTCTGCCAACTCCTGACCGAACGGGCCATCGAGCACGTCCCAGGCAATGGTCGGTGACGCGAACGTATACGGGATGTTGAGGACATCGGCTGCCTTGCACACCGTTGACATGGCACCGGATACGAGGGTCATCTGCGTGGTCCCTTCCTGAACCTGCTGGACCAGCGCATTTTCGTCACCCAGGGCCTTGGCCGGAAACAGCTCGACCTTCATATCCGACTCGCCTTCGACGATGTTCTTGAAGATCACCGAGGCCGCTCCTTTTTTGGAACTCTGCCAATCGGCCGGGTCAACATGACCCAATTTGATGGTAGGTCCCGCCATGGCCGTTGCTGAAAAAACAGCGAAGATTACAACGATGCCTAACGCAATTATGGAACGAAACATGGTTGCCTCCTTTTGGGTTGGTGGATGTATTGAATCCAGGGGTTATATGGTAATTACAATGCAGCCAATGAAAAACAGCCGCATTTGTAGCCAGTCATTCATTTGCATTATGGACAGATAACAGGCAATGGTCACTTCGATCGGCAGAATCTGAAATTGCCGGCACTCGCATCTCGTCGATGACCGCCCCCCCGCCGGTCAGTCCGTACTGACGTGGGAAATCTCTTTCCCCGGTGAGTAGATATCCAGAATGTTCCAGTGGCCGCCCGTCGGCACCGGGTTGTTGATCATCGGGACGTCCAGAACCACCGGTTTGTCCATGGCGATAGCCTCGATCAGGGCCGGTTTGAATTCAGATGCTGCATTGATGCGAATTCCTTCCACACCGTAGGCTCTGGCAACGGCGGCATAATCGGGCGAGGTCGACTGCCCGTTCTTTTCGAAAACCGTGCCGTAGGTCGTGTTGAAGTGCGCCTTTTCCAGTCCGGCGATGGTGCCGAAGGCATTGTTGTTCATGATCAGCCAGATAACGGCGATGTTGCCGTGCCGGGCCGTGGCAAGCTGGGCCGGGTTCTGCCCGAACCCGCCATCTCCGATCAAGGCGATCACCACCTTGTCCGGCCGGGCGATTTTGGCGCCAATGGCTGCCGGCCCGCCGAATCCCATCGTGGCATAGCCCCCCGGGATGAGGATGCTTCCCGGTTCATAGACCGGAAATTGCTGCCCGACCCCGTTTTTGTTCCAGCCCACGTCGGTGGTGATGATGGCATCTCGCGGCAGCACTTCGCGCACCTCGGCCAGAATGCGCTCCGGCATCATGGGAAAGGCATCGCTCTGCTCCATTTCCGTATTGCTCTGTTTGAACGCCTTTTGGTTTTCGGCGATCTCATTCCTTAAAGCATCGCGTTGGACACCTTTTGGAACGATGGACCGTGCCACCCGCAGCAGCACATCGAGGGCCTGTTTCAGATCGGCGACCACACCGATGTCAACCGGATAGTTTCGTCCGATTTCACTCGGTTCGATGTCGATCTGAATCAATTTGGTTTTGGGAATATCAAAGGTGTACTCCGGATACCAGGAGCTGCTGTCCGCTTCTTTGAAGCGGGTGCCCAGCGCCAGGATAACATCCGCGTTGCGGCAGGAATCATTGATGTAATGCGTCCCCCAGAAACCGGTCATGCCGAGGATAAAGGGGTGATCGTCGGGCAGCGCGCCCTTGCCCATGAGGCTGTGGGCAACGGGCAGGCTGAGATTATCGACCAGTTTTCGCAGCTCACCGGCGGCATCGGCAAGCAGCACTCCGCCCCCGGCGTAGATCACCGGATTTCGGGCTGCGACCAGCCGATTGACAATCTCTTCGGCAGTGGCCTCGTCCATCGAAGGCTTCCTGAGCACCTTGGCATTGTGCTGCTGGCGTTCGAACAGCGCGACATCTACTTGCCTGGAGAAGATATCCATGGGTACGTCGACCAGCACCGGACCAGGCTGGCCGCTTTCTGCCAGCTGAAAGGCCTTTTCAATAATTTCCGGGAACAGCTCCGGGCGATCTACCCGCCAGGCCCGTTTGACAAATGGCCGGTAGATTTCGTACTGCGCCCCATCGGCATGCAGGTTTACCTCCTGATGAGGATGCTTTCCGTAGTAGTGGCTGGGCACGTCGCCGGCAATAACCACCAGGGGGATAGAGTCCAGTGCGGCATTGGCGACGCCGGTGGAAGCATTGGTCAGTCCGGGGCCCAGGTGGGTAAGCAGGACCGCAGCCTTGCCGGAAACCCGCGCATATCCATCGGCCGCATGGGCAGCGATCTGCTCGTGGCGGACGTTGACGAACTCTATCGGGCTGTTTTCCATGGCGGACAGTACGGCGATATTGGTGTGCCCGCAGAGCCCGAAGACGTGCCGGACGCCACGGTTCTCCAGGTACTTTATGAGTTGATGGGAAACGAGATCTTTCATGGGATCCTCCATAACGGCGTTGGGCATTTACCAGGTTTCCGTATTGTAGAATTCGCCGAACAGCTCCTCATCGCCGGGCTTGTCCTCGGGAATCGTCCGGGCGACCCAGGTGTAGTTCAGGTAGTGCTTCAGGGAGATATTTTCATTGGTGATATTGCCGGCCCACACCCCGCATCCCATGCTCGAAGTCATGGGCATACCGTTTGTAAAAGATCCTGCGTTGGCTTTGGACTGCGCCTGTCTGACCATCATTCGGCTGACCGGAGCGGTCAGTGCAAGCTGGTGGATATGCTCATCGTTGAACGAATAGATGCCGCAGGAATGTCCTTTGCCCTGTATCGAATAGATCCGGGTCACCATATCCAAAGCGTTTTCGAAACCGGAGTACTTGAATATGGACAGGAGTGTGCCCAGCTTCTCGGTGGAAAACGGATAATCCTTGCCGATGTTCTCTTCCCGGACAATCAGGAATTTCTTGTCGGCAGGGATGCGAAAGCCGGCTTTTTCCGCAATCGTGCTGGCTGGACAGGCAATGGTATCAATGGTTCGATGGCCGTCCTGCCACAGCACGGGTTCGAGTTTTTTCTTCTCCTCTTCCGATACCAGGTACCCTCCTTCTTTTTGCAACTGATCCAGAAAGGCGTCATAAATGCTCGCCTCGACAATGAGGTTGCCGTCGGCCGAACACCCGGAACCAAAATCAGACATCTTGCTTAGCATGGTGTTGTGGGCCGCCTCAGCAATGTCGGCGGTCTCGTCGATGACCATGGTTGAATTCCCCTGGCCGGCCGCATAGGCGGGTTTGCCGGAGCTGTGAGCCGCCTTGGCCATGGCAGGGCCGCCGGTGGCAATGGTCAGGTCGCAGATGGCCATCAATTCCTGGGCCAGTGGAATGGAAGGTTTTTCGGCACACACATACACATCCTCGGGCAGGCCGATTCTGCGCAACGCCTCCCGCATCACCCGCACCGTCTCAAGAGTGGTCTGCTTGGCCCTTGGATGGGGGGAAAAGACCACCGCATTCTTTGCCTTCAGGGCATAGATGCCCATGCCGGGAGGAGTGAGGGCCGGATTGGTGGTGGGCACCAAAGCGGCAATGACCCCCACCGGCTTTGCGTATTTCACCAGCCCTTTTTCAGGAATCTCCTCGACGATACCCATACTTTTCTGCCGCAGGGCATCTCTGAGAATTCCCTTGATTTTGAAGCGTTTGTTCGGTCTTCCTTCCCTGTCGCCCAGCCCGCTTTCGTCAACACCCATATGAGCCAGCCGGGTGAAAGTCTTTTCATTGGAGGTGGCCCAACCGATTGCCTGAATCGCCCGGTCAACTGCAGCCTGATCCAGGTGGGCAATCTGCTGCTGCGCCGTTTGCGCCCGTTTGAACAGTTCCCGAGCGTACTGTTTTTCTTCCTCCGTAATGGGTCGTGCCATCGTTCTTTCTCCTTGATTTCGAAATGAAGGGCGATTGTCGGTCGATTCGGTATGGCCGGCCGCATGATTCCGGCAAACGCAATTTGACGGTTGGACCCTGCAGCAGGGCGGGGTCAGTCAGACCATTCAGGTTCAGTTGGTCCTTAAAGCAGCACACAAGGGGGTGGATCATCTGATGTATCCGGTTGAGCGCCTGGGTATTGGAATCGCAATACGCCCAAAAATAGAACGCAGTTCTATTTTGCCGAATAAACGACCGGCTCGTCTTTGTCAACAAAAACTTTTGGTCGATAAGATTGACGCCGGTCACTTGTTGGAAGAAAGAAACCAAATGGCTAATAACCAATTCGTTATATGCGCATTTTTTTTGAAATCGGCGGCAGGTTACGAATCGAAGGGCGAACAAACCGGGCCTTTGTGCGATATCGGGCGTCTTGGTTGTGGAGTCCAGCGCTGACCTTTTACCGATTTACATGGCGGCTTCGGCAGGCGATTCGGGAGGGAATGCCCTTACACCGAGGCGCCAAGCAGTTCTGAAATCCTGCAGGTTGCATCCAGCAGTTCTTTCAATATGTCGGCGATGCGTTCATCGGAAAAGCGCTGCACCGGCCCAACGACTGCAAGGGCCGAGTTTACAGCATTTTCATGGTTGAAAACAGGCGCGGCAACGGCGGCCACTTCCAGTTCACGCTCCCCCCGGTTGATGGCATAACCACGTTTTTTTATCGCAGCCAGCTCCACTTTTATAATTCCCGGATCAACCATTGTCAGGGGAGTGAACCGCTCCAGGCACTTTACGTCGAGGACTTTTTTTCGCAATTCTTCTGTGCCGTAAGCAAGCAGCACCCTGCCGGCCGCAGAGGCATGCAATTGCATGGGGTCCCCTTCATTGATCGAAAAGACAAGTCGTGAAGAACCGAATTCTCTTGCCAGGCAGATGGATGTCTGGCCATCGAGATGGAAAAGCGCCACCGACTCACCGGTAATATAGGCCAGCTGCTTCATGATCGGGCGCGATACGGTGAGGATGGTATTGGTCTGTTCATATATTTTCCCAAGTTTCATTAATTGGGGACCCAGCCGGTAACTGGACCATGGCATGCGGACGAGGAATCCGCAAACAACGAGCGTTCCACACAACCTGTGAACACGGCTCTTGTAAAGACCCGATTTTTCGCTGAGTTGGCTAAGCGAAAGTTCCGGTTCCCTAAATGTAAAATAATCCAGGAGCCTCAACGCAGTTGCAAGGCTGTCTACAATGGGCGCAGCGGATTTGTTTTTGCCATGGCCCTTTTTGGTTTCTTTCCGTGTTTTCATAAGCGTTGGGAATTCGCTGAATCGTCCTATCGGCAGCGAAATGGATGAAAAACAGAATCTGAAGCAACCCCAGGGGCGTCACATCCTTATTACCACATTTATTTCATGGGGGAAGGACAAATTCTCCGGCTTTGGTTCAGGATGCGAAGTTTCTTGAACGGCAATCTTCTTGGGCTTCACATGCGCACAATGGTTTTCATGGCAACCGCCATTGCGGTCACCCGCACGACAGCCCCCCGGCATAACCGAGGGAAGAGACCCGCTATTTCGATACCACAGTGCCCTATATTCGGCATGAAATTGCGATCAAATGTATATGGCAATCCCAGGCACCAGGCAACCGGCCTGTATTGATTTCGGTCGCTTTCGATTTTGCGCGACTGACGCTGGATTTCGAAGAGGATCGATCGCTGATGGGATCAAAAAGCGCTTGACGAATCGCATCCCCTATTATAATAGTACAGTATTCTATAGAGCAGAACGATATTGGCCGCGATCACGATCGAAACGCAATTGGAGCCGCTGCCTATGAAATATCTATTTTCATTGGCCCATCTTACGGTGCTCGGATGTACACCGCCGGAGATGACGTATATTGCCGCGCGTGCCGGTTATGACTTTGTCAGTATCAGACTCATCCCCATGGGGGTGCCTGGAGAAGCCAGCTTTCTGCCCGAGGACAAGGAGGTGATCCGGAAGACAAAGGCTGCTCTCAAAGAGACGGGCGTCAGGCTCCTCGATATCGAATTGGCGCGCATCACCGCCGATATCGATCCAAAAACGTACATCCCCGCCATGGAAACCGCCGCCGAACTGGGCGCACGGCATGTCATTTCCAGCGCCTGGGCCACGGATCCTATGGAGCATGACTTCATCGTCGAACGCTACGCGCAAATCTGCGATCTGGCCGATCCGTTCGGACTGACGGTGGATCTCGAGTTTCCAACCTTTTCCCGCCTCACCTCCCTTGAAGAGGCCGCCGGCATCGTCCGCAGCGTCAATCGACCCAACGGCGGAATATTGATCGATACGCTGTACTTTCATTTTTCACAAATGCGCCTGGACGAACTGAGCGCGCTGCCGCCGGAGTGGTTCCACTTCATGCATATCTGCGACACTGTCGAAGAAATTCCAACCACCCGGGAGGGAATGATCCATATCGCACGTGACGATCGACTGTACGTAGGCGATGGGTGTATCGATTTCGCGGCAATCTTCGATCGGCTGCCGCCCATCCCCTTATCCATCGAGTTGCCGAATGCACAGCGGGTCAGGCAGCTCGGCTATGAGGGCCATGCAAAACGCTGCCTCGAAAAAGCCAAACAGCATCTTCAGAAGCGGCCGTAGAAGAGAAAGTCGGGCTGCCGTTTCGGGCAGCACCGCCGCACGATGAAACGCCGCCGGCCGACGGCCAGTTGAGGGAAAATCGCAGGCGGCGGGATTTTTTCGTTCGGCCAGCGATGCGGAAAGTCGAGCCTACACCTCTACCAGCATTTTGATACGGTTCGGGGAGGTAAAGTCCCGCAACACCCGATCGACTTCCTCCAGCGACACCTTTTCAGTGGTCATCGCTTCCGTCTGAATCCGTCCACTTTTCAATATCTCGAGGGTTTCCGGAAATTCGTCCGTGTAGATCAGTGAACCCTTTATCTGAAGCTCCTTGCGCACCACCATATCGACCGGGATCGGCTGGTCTTTTCCCGGCAGTCCTAAGACGGCGATCGTTGCCCTGGGAGCGGCCAGCCGAATTACCTGTTCCAGGGCGACTGCGGCCCCGCTGGTCTCATACAGCAGGTCGAACTGGCCGAAAAAGGACTCGATGGGATCTGTTGACCCGATAGTGTGGACCGCGCCCAATTGCTTCGCGACACCGAGCCGGCTTTCCGAAAGGTCGCAGGCCGTCACCTCGGCGCCGCTGAGCGCCGCCATTTGCTGCACCAGCAGGCCCATCACCCCTGCACCGAAGATCAGCGCGCGATCGCCTTTTTGCGGCGAGGCGATCTTCATGGCATGCACGGCAACGGCCAGCGGCTCTGTGAACACCGCCACCTCGTCTTCCAGGCCGTCGGGAACCGGCCAGACATAATCGGCCGGCACTGTGGCATATTCGGCAAACACGCCGTTGGCGTCCACGCCCAGCCTCGTTTTGGAGGGACACAGGTTCTTACGGCCTGCCGCACACAGCGGGCAGGTGCCGCAGGAAACGTTCGGCTGAATGGTGACCCGCTGGCCTGCGGAAAGCCCCGATACGCCGGGGCCCAGCTTTTCGATCCGGCCGACGGCTTCATGCCCCGGGATGACGGGCATCGGCACGCCGAACTTGCCGTGATACAGGGTGTGGTCCGATCCGCAGATCCCGGCCAGCGTCACCTGCAGCCGCACCTGGCCGGGGCCCGGTTCGGGCAGCGGGACGTCTTTGACCTGTATGTTTCCGGGTTCGATTAAAACCACTGCTTTCATGCCGTCTCCTTATTCAATTGCCGTACGCGGTTGCAGAATTGAATAACAGGATTCGCATCCCTTTGAAGTGCCCCTGGCGGCAAATCCCCACGGTTTGTCCTATTGCGACAGCCGGGAGAACAGCGCGGTGCGCATCACGTCCACCGGGGCTTTTTGTCCGGTCCAGAGCTCAAACTGCGCGACGCCCTGATACAGCAGCATATACCGGCCGTCAATGGCGCGGCAGCCGGCCTGCTTCGCTTCGCGCAGCAGCCGGGTTACCACGGGCGAGTAAACGATGTCCATCACCGCGGCCACGTTTTCGAGGAGGGCCGCGGGAACCGGCGTATCCGCGTCGTTTGGGATCATGCCAACCGAGGTCGTATTGATCATCGCATCCGCCCGCACGTCGCCGAGTTCGGTAAGCGGGATGCACTCGCACCCAAGGTCCCGGGCGAGGTCCTGTCCTCTCGATAGCGTGCGGTTGGCCAGCAGAATCTTTGCCCCCTTCTCCCGAAGCCCGAAACCGACGGCCCGGGCCGATCCGCCCGCGCCGATGACTAAAACCGTCTGTCCGGACAGTTCGGTGATCGTTTCCAGTGCCTGCATGGCACCGACCCAGTCGGTATTCGAACCTTGGATTTGTCGGTCATTTATGGCCAGGGTATTGACAGCGCCGATTTTTTCGGCCACAGGATCAATAGCGTCCAGATGCGGTATGACCGCTTGTTTGTGGGGAATGGTAACGCTGACACCGCAGACGCCCAGGGCCCTGAATCCGTCCAGCGCCCGGGCGACATCCTCCACTTCGAAGGCAACGTAAATATTGTTCAGGCCGAGGTGCTGAAAAGCGGTGTTGTGCATGGCCGGGCTGAGGCTGTGGGAAACCGGCTTTCCCATGATCCCGTATAGTCGGGTTTTACCGTCGATTTGCATCGGCAGGTTCTCCCCTGTAATCTGCGTTTTTATTCGGCAATAGGACTTATTCTATTGACAGATGGGGCCAGGCCCCATATTCTGGCCAGCAATAATTTGTTCTGCATAGCAGAACACCATGTTCTTAGCGTTACCGGAGAGGAATTTCAACACAATTTTTCGGTTCCATCAACTCTAATCCCGAAAAGGAGGGGAATGATGAAAAGAATGTCGCTATTTGCACTGGTCTCCCTGTTGGGCGCCTGTTTGATTTCACCGGCGCTCGCAGCGGATTTTCCCACAAAGAACCTTCAGGGCGTCATCATGTGGGGCGCCGGCGGTGCGACCGACAATGTGTCCCGGGCGATCACCCCCCTGGTCGAGCCCTATCTGGACAAACAGATCGTGCTGATCAACAAACCGGGCGGCACCGGTGCCATCTCCACCCAGTATGTCAACAGCCGGCCGTCGGACGGATACACCCTGCTCTTCGGAGCGGAAAACCCCCAGGTTCACCGGATTTTGGAGCTATCTGATATCGACTACAAGGACTTCTATCCGGTCAACGTGCTAGGCCGCGGAGTCGGCGTGATCGTCGCCAACAACAAGATGCCCTGGAAGTCCTTCAAGGATCTGGTAGAAGACGCCCAGAAGCGGCCCGGTGAAATCAAAATGGGGGCCACCGGACCGGGCGGCCTGCCGTATACGGTCGGAGCCATGGCCAAAACGGTCACCGGATTCGATGTCACCAGCGTGCCGTTCGGCGGCGAAGGCCCCGGTGTCACGGCCCTGCAGGGCGGTCACGTCGATTTCATGCCCGCCGGAATTACGGCCGTGCGCGAGCACATCCGTGCCGGCCGGGTGAAGGCGCTGTGCGTGGTTTCCGATGAGCCGATTCCCGGGCTGGAAGATATTCCGCTGATCACCCAGGATTTTCCCGAATTCAAAAAGTATCTGCCCTGGGGACCTTTCTACGGGGTATGGGTCAAAAAGGACGTACCGGACGCAGCCAAGAAAAAACTGGTGGAGGCCTTCCAGAAAGGCGCCGCGGATCCGAAGTTTCAGGCTTTTCTAAAGGACTTCGGCACGGTTTCGATGAACATCAGCGGAAAAGAGGCTGACGAGTTTCTGAAAAAGTGGCAATCGGTCACCAACTGGATGTATGAATATGCCGGGGCGACCAAAGTATCGCCGGGCAAACTCGGCATTCCCAAACCATAATCGCCTCTATCGCGAAGGCTCCGGACGACAACGGAGCCTTCGCTTCATTGCGACCCATGGATCAGAACAACAAACTGAGAGCGGGAGAAAATTTTTTCATTTGGTTGCTGATGGTCTTCAGCCTCTTTGTTTTCTTCCAGGCCTTCCGCATTTCCGGATTTTCATCGATCAGTTCTCCGGGAACTTTTCCCATGGGGGCAGCGGCAGTGATGATCCTGTCGCTGGCCATCATCCTGGTGAACAATCGCAGACGGGGAAAACCGGATGCCGACAGTTTCAAGGAGGAGCTGCGGCTTGCGGCCCGAAAAGTAATGCCCCGCATCTTTTTGGTCTACACAGCGGTTATCGTCGTTTACATGGTTCTGATCGAACCCCTGCACTTTTTGCCCAGCTCCTTTGCATTTCTGCTGACATCGATGATCTATCTGAAAGGAGGCCGATGGCTCAAATTAGCGATCATCGCCATCGGCACCATGGCCGGAATCTATTTGATTTTTCAATATGTTTTCCGGGTGGTCCTGCCCTGATCCAAAGGTGGTGCGTTGACTGAATCATCCCTGACCTACTTTTTCATGGCCTGGCTGAAACCGCACCTGATGCTGCTGACCGCAGCCGGCACGCTGGCAGGCATCTACGTCGGCGCCATCCCCGGTCTGTCGGTGACCATGGCGGTTTCCATCCTGATATCCTTTACCTTTTCCTGGGATGTCAACAACGCGCTGGCGTTGATGGTCGGTATTTACTGCGGGGGCGTGTACGGCGGGTCGCGGACGGCCATTTTGCTGAACATCCCGGGTGCACCGGCCGCCATCGCCACCAGTTTTGACGGGTTTCCGCTGGCCGAACGGGGCGAGGCCGGCCAGGCCATCGGCGTAAGCACCGTTATTTCCGTCTTCGGTGGTTTTATCGGCGTGATCGTACTCGCCCTGGCGGCGCCGATGGTGGCCGAGTTTTCCCTCAAGTTCGCCCCCCGGGATTACCTGCTGCTGGCTATCATGGGAATCCTGCTGGTGGGCAGCCTGTCGGGCGAATCGATGGCCAAGGGGGTGTTTGCCGGCGCCCTGGGAGTCATATTCGGCATGGTGGGCATGGATCCGCTGACCGCCGAAGGCCGGTTTACGTTCGGTACGGTATCGATGCTCGGCGGCATTCACTACGTGGTGGCCATGATCGGCTTTTTCGGCGTATCCGAAGCGCTGTTCCAGCTTCACCAGGTCGGGGTCACGCCGGTCAAACAGGACGTGTCCAAAATTATTCCGTCATGGGAGGTAATCCTAAAGTATTTGCCGCTGTCGATTCGAACATCGGTAATCGGGGTGTTGATCGGCGCGCTGCCGGGCACCGGTGGAGACATCGCCTCGCTGCTGGCGTACGACCACGCCAAGCGGACCGTCAAAAAACCGTCGCGGCCCTTCGGCCAAGGGGCCTATGAGGGTCTGCTCGCCCCGGAATCGGCCAACAATGCCGCCATCGGTGGGGCATACATCCCCATGCTCACGCTGGGCATCCCCGGCGATGCGGTAACGGCGGTGATCATCGGGGCGTTGTACATTCACGGCCTCAAGCCCGGCCCCATGCTGATGATCGAAACCCCGCACCTTTTCTGGTTCACCGTGGGCAACCTGGCGCTGTCGAACATCTTCCTGCTGATTTTCGGGCTCACCGGCATCCGGGTGTTTGCCAAGATGGTGGAACTGCCCAAAGGCATCCTGATCCCGGTGATCATCGTCCTGTCGGTGGTGGGAACATATGCGATCCAGAACAACATCGTCGATGTTTACTGGATGCTTGGATTCGGAATCTTCGGATATGTGCTGCGCATGTTTGGCTTCCAGGTGGGGCCGATCATTTTGGGGGTGATCCTCGGGCCCTTGATGGACGTGTCGTACCGTCGCGCCGTGATGTCGACCCGCAACGACTTTCCGGCCTTTCTGCTGGAGCTGGTGACCAACCCCATTACACTGGTGCTGACCCTGGCGGTGGTATTCATGCTGGTGAGCCAGACCCCACTGTGGCCATGGTTTATGAGCCTGCTGCGAAAAAAACAAGAAAAAGATACCAAACCCGAATGAGCTCGCAAATCGAGTGTCCATCGAAACCAGCGCCGACAGGATCTGCCGGAAGACCCGATAAAGCTTGCGGCAAGGATGCAATTGTCGCGGCCGAGGCCTTGAAAAAGGACTTACGCATGGCAACCAAATCGATCGAACTATTTGCTTTAGATGGAAAAATCGGCCTGGTCACCGGCGCTGCCCGGGGTCTGGGCCGGGCCATGGCAGCCGGGCTGGCCGGGGCCGGCGCCGACCTGCTGCTGGTCGATGTGCTGGAGGATACGCTGGCGCAGACCGCGAGCGATATCCGCAATGAAACCGGCCGCCGGCTGGATCACCTGTCGACCGATCTGGGCAACACCGGTGCGCTCGAATCGATCGTGGCCGCCTGCGTGGATCGCTTCGGGCGATTGGACATTCTGGTCAACAATGCCGCCACCACGGTCCGCAAACCGTTTACCGAGATTACCCCGGAGCAGTTCGACCGCATCATGGCGGTCAACGCCAAAGCGGCTTATTTTTTGAGCCAGCACGCCGCCCGTCAAATGATCCGGCAAAATACCGGTGGCAAGATCATCAACATGGCTTCGCTGACTTCCGAGATCGGCATGCCCAACATCACTGCCTACGGGGCCTCCAAGGGAGGTGTCTACGCCCTGACCAAGGGGCTGGCCGTGGAGCTGGCAGCGCACCGCATCTGCGTCAATGCGATTGCCCCGGGATTTTTCGTCACCGACCTTACATCACCGGTGTGGGACAGCGCGGATAAAAGGGCCTGGATCCAATCCCGGATTCCGCTGGGACGGCCGGGCAGCCCGGATGATATCGTCGGAACCGCCATCTACCTGGCTTCCGCGGCATCGGATTACCTGACCGGCCGGGTGATTTTTCTCGACGGCGGATGGATGGCCTCTTGACGCGAACCTCCGATCACAGCGGCGATCCGCCGCAAACCAAAGAGCCGTTCAAAAAAAGGCTGCCCGGCATCCTGATGCTCGCCGGGATATTCTTTTTTAACTTTCTGGCCCGCTTTATCTGGGGTCCCCTGCTGCCGAACATCGAAGCGGACACGGGCATTCGCCACACCGAAGCCGGATCACTGTTTCTGATGATCAACATCGGCTATTTTGCCGGTCTGCTGCTTTCCGGTCATCTCTCCTGCCGGTTGAACCACCATAAGACCGTCGTCGTTTCTTGCATTTCCTGCGCGCTGGCACTGCTGGCGGCAATGGCGGTTTCTTCCATCCCGGCCCTGCGGGTGATTCTACTGGTAGTCGGCGCAACAGCCGGTCTGTATTTGCCCTCCGGGCTGGTCAGCATGACCTATCGCCTGGCGCCGCGGGATTTCGGCAAGGCCTTTGCCTTTCACGAAATCTCGCCCAGCTTAGGCTTTATCGTCGCCCCTTTGCTGGCCGAGCTGCTGCTCGTATACGGCTCCTGGAGAGGGGTTCTGTGGCCGGTTGCCGCGGGCTTGCTGGTCATCGGACTGCTCTATGCCCGCCGGCCGTGGACCGGCGATTTCAAGGGCCAGCCCCCCACCGTGGGCAACATGCGCTCGGTGGCCGGCCGATCGGCTTTCTGGCTGATGCTGGTACTGTTTATTTTCGGTATCGGATCGAACGTGGGGGTCTATTCCATGCTGCCGCTGTACCTGCAGGTGCAGTTCAGCATGGACCAGACGGCTGGAAACGTCATCCTGTCGGCTTCACGGATTGCGGCAATGGCGAGCCCGTTCGCCGCCGGGTGGCTGACGGTTCGATACGGACCCCGACCGGTGGTGGCGGTGATCGTTTTGCTCACCGGCATCACCACCGCACTGCTGGGGATGGCCGACGCCCGCTGGCTGTGGATTCTGCTCTTCGTCCAGTCCCTGCTGGCGACCGCCTTTTTCCCGGCCGGATACGCCATCGTCATGCGGATCGTCGCCCCGGATTACCGCAACCTGATCGTGGCGATGATCATGCCGGTGGCCATGCTAATCGGAAGCGGGGCGCTGCCCACCGTGATCGGCAAATTTGCCGATGCCGGATGGTTCCGCGCGGGATTCGTTCTCACCGGTTTGCTGACGCTCGGCACGACGGTATGTCTGTTGTTTGTGAAGCCGACGGACGAAAATGAATAAGCAAAACATCCCGTAAGGCTCACACCACCCCGCTGCCCACCCACCGCGGCGGTTTCCAGCGCCCGCCGCTCACATCCTGCATGCGCAGGCCGCGCACGGATTCGCAGGGCTGCCCTTCTTCGGAGAAAATCCAGAGTTCGAAAAACAACACCGGCGGTTGGCCTTCGCTGCGCAGCGGTATCACCCGGCACAGGTACCGCCGGCCGGGACGCGCCGGCTGAAATACAACCCGCTGACCAAAACTTACCGGGAAGGCGACGATGCCGGCATAGCGCTGCCCCCACACGCAGGCGGCATGAAAGGCAGCATCGAGTGCGAAGGGTGAGCCCAGCACCTGTCGGGAGGCATCCCCGCCGGACGGGCAAATCAGGTGGGCGACGGCCCCCTGTTCGGATACGTTCACCTCGCCGTCGAGATTTTGATAGGACGGGCCGAACGGGACCAGTTCCTCGTACACCTGTCCGGCGCCGATGGTAAAGGTCGCCCCGCGCAATTCACGCATCTGATCGAACGCCGGAACGGTCTCCGGTTCGCCGGGTTTGTCGAAGGTCAGCCGAACGTGCTGTTTCAGGCGGGTGAGGCCCGCCTTTTTCAGGCGGTTGCGGGTGAGAAGCATGGACCGGACACCGCCGCCGGGGTCGTCTTCGACTTCATTGATGACCGTGGTTATCGCAGGATCGGCGAGATCGTCCAAAAAGAGGAACTTGTCGAAGGCGGCATCCCGCATACAGCCCAACGGTGCGTCAGGCAGTGCGCTGCGGGTGGAATCTGCCAGCAACTGCATGGCCTCGACAGCCGGCAGCACGGCCCGGCCTTCGAAACGATGATCGAACAGATACGGATGCAGGGGAATTTTTAGGGGCAGCTGTTTCCTGCCGCTCACTTCGGAAACACTTTCCACAGGTGTGCGGTTTTCTCGTCGATGGCGACCGGCACACCGGACGCGTTGGTGGCGCAGTGGCGGGTGAATCCCTTGCAGATGATGTCTCCGGTATCGCGGTGGGTGATGACATAGTCGAACCGCAGCCGCACACGCTCCATTTCGGCAGGGTGGGTGTGGACCCACATCGGGTCGTCGTAATAGAGGGGAGCGAAATACTGCACGCCGACTTCGATGATCGGATAAACGAATCCGCTCGCTTCCACTTCGCGGTACGGGTAGGCCGTATCGCGCATCAAGGTGGCCCGGCCGAGCTCGAAATAGCGAAGGTAATTGCCGTGATAGACGACCTGGCTGCGGTCGGTGTCCGCGTACAGGATCCGGCTTTTGCAGCGGTGCCATACCTTTGCGCCGACCCGGTCCCGAACAAAGCGCGGATCGCCGTCGAGAATTTCCGGTTGGAAGGGCTCCGGTCGCATCTCACACCCCCCTGAAAACGATGCAGCAGTTGGTTCCCCCGAACCCGAAGGCGTTGGACAAAAACAGCTCGTAGTGTTGCTGCCGGGCATGGTCGGGCACAACGTCCACATCGGACAACTCGGGATCGGCAATGTGGTTGACCGTCGGCAGTATGATTCCGCGCTGCATCCCCTCGATGCCCAGTGCGGCCTCGATGGCCGCCGACGCCCCCAGGGTGTGCCCGATCTGGGATTTGTTGGAAGACACGGGTATGCGGGAGAGCTCCGGGCCGAATATCTCCCGGAGGCACTCGATCTCGATCTTGTCTCCCCGGGGAGTGGAAGTTGCATGGGCGTTGACGTACTGGATGTCCGCCGCCTGCAGACCGGCATCGGCGATGGCTTCCCTGATGGCTCGGACAATGGTGCCGGCGTTGGGTTGCACGAAATGCTTCGCATCCGAGGTCCAGCCCACCCCCATCACCTCGGCTTTCGGCGTCAGCCCGTAGGTCGAGATTGCGTCTTCGGCCGCCAGCACCAGCGCCCCGCCCCCTTCTGCCAGCACGATCCCTTTGCGATCGATGCTGAAGGGGCGCGAAGCCTGGGTCGGATCGTCGTAGGCCCGGTCGTTGGGGCCGACATGGATGGTGGCCAGCATGTTGGCAAATCCCTGGATGATTTCCGGAATGAGACAGGTGTCCACGCCGCCGGCCAGAACAAAATCACAATCCCCGTCACGGATCATCCGGGCCCCGATACCGATGGCATGATTACCGGAAGCACAGGCGCCCTGGGGCGAAAAGATCGGACCGGTAAATCCGAGCAGCATGCCGGATTTGCCGGAAGGCAGATTGGCGCACAGGTTGGGCAGCAGATACGGGCTGACCTTGAACGGGCCACGGTTGACATAGTTGTCCATGGCAATGCGGAAGGCATCGGTACCGTTGAGTGCCGATCCAACCAGGCAGGCGGTCCGCGGGCCGGTTTCCGCGTTGATCTCCAGCCCTGCGTGCTCAAGGGCTTCCTTGCAGACCGCCATGGTCAAAATCACGTAGTCGGCATTCCAGTTGTATGCCTCCTTGGCATCGGTGAAGTCGAGGCTCAGCGGATCCCAATCCGGAATCTCGCCCACGATGCAGGCACGGGATTTCGTATCACAGCGGGTCACCTTGCGAAAACCTGCTTTGCCGGCAGCCGCCCGGTCCCAGGTCTGCTCGAACGTGTTGCCAAGAGCCGTGGCGGCACCGTACCCCACGACAAAGACGCGTCTGTTCAGGGGAGCTTTCATTTAACGAATTCTGCGAAATACAATACAGGAATTACAGCCCCCGAAACCGAAGGCGTTTTTCAGCACGTGCTCCTGCTCGATTTTGCGGGCTGATTCCGGCACACAGTCGATAGGAAGCTGCGGGTCCGGGCTGTAGTTGATGGTCGGTGGAACGATCCCCTGCTGCATTGCCTCCAAAGCGAAGATCGATTCGATGGCACTGGAAGCCCCCATGGCATGACCGATCAGGGATTTGTTGGCCGAAACCGGAGGGAGCCTTTCGTCGAATACCGCCCTCATTGCCTGGTGTTCGATCCGATCGCCCACCTTGGTGGAGGCGGCATGGGCGTTGACTACCTGGATATCATGCGACAGGATGCCTGCATTGTCAATACTCTCGGCGATGCAGCGGGTGACGGTTTTCAGGTTGGGGGCGACAAAATGATGGGCGTCGGAGGTCATGCTCCAGCCGGCAATTTCGACCCGGTAATCGAGCCCGTGGGTATCGGCGAATTCGCGGCTGGTGATCAAGATGCACCCGGCTCCCTCCGAGATCACAAAACCGCGCCGATCGATGGAAAAGGGGCGACTGGCCCGGGCGGGCGGTTCGGCCGCCTGACCGGGTTTCGGGCTAAAGGCGCCGTTCATGGTATAAAAACCGGCGGCGATCGGCTCCACCAGGGCGAAGTCCACGGCACCGCAGATGACCGCATCGGCGACGCCCTGGTCGATGAACATGGCTCCGATGATCATGGAGGTAACACCGGTGGCACAGGCGGTGATCACGGCCGTAATCGGGCCGGTGGCCCCGGTAAGTATGGAGATTTTGCCACCCACCATGTTGATGCAGGAGTTCGGGTTGGCATACGGCGGGGGCAGTTTGTTTTCGGCAATCAACCGGCGGTCCGCGTGCAGCACGGCGTCCTGCCCGCCGACCGCGGAGCTGAAGGTGATCGCCACCCGCGGCGCCAGGTCGGCAGTGATTTCCAGTCCGCTGTTTACCAGGGCGCGGTGCACCACCAGCATCGCATACTTGAAAATGGGCGAGGGCCAGAGAGCCATGCTGCGCGGGCTTAAAAACGGATAGGCGGCGGTGTCGATCTCATCCACCTGGCCGGCGATGCGCACCGGAAAGTCCTCGGCAGGCAAAAAGCGAGTCAGCTCCCCGATGCCGCTTTCTCCGTTTACCGCCCGCTGCCACTGCTGCTGCAGCTCGGTTCCCAGGGGGGACACCGCATCATATCCGACGATGACAGCCTTTTTCTTTGACATGGGGTTTCCAGGTGCCCGGGTTCAAAGCCGTTACTGCTTACCGGCTTTCAGCCTGGTTGAAACCGTCCGGTAAAAAAGCAACGTTGCAGCAGAAAATGTACAACAGTCCGCCGGCGATGGCAATCCCGTTGCGGCAGCGGGCGGACATTTTGCTTGGGGGTGTTACCAGGGGATGAACTGGTAGAGCTTGGCGAACATCTCGTAGACTTCGATCCAGTTCTGCAAATCCCGGGAGGAGCGCATGTGGGCCCGTTTGTTGACCATCACCCAGCTCATGTGGGCAGCGCCGTCCTTGCAGGTGGAGCAGTCCCGGGTTTCGGACGTACAGCAGCGGTGCATCGTGTTCAGATCCGATGCCCAGCGAATGAATTCGATCAGCCGCTTCGGTTGGGGGTCTCGGATGTCGAGAGGTTTGGTCACCGAAGGGCACTCCTGCCATCCGAACCTGCGTCCGAGCATCATGCCGGTGCTGATAATCTGATGATAGTATTTGCAGGACACGACGGTTTCGGGATACCGGTCGAGCATGGCGTCCATCTCTTCGTGCACCGCTTCGAGTTCACCCGGCGTCCAGGAAAATCCGTCCACGCCTTCATCGTTGGAGAGCAGCTGCATGTGGACCTTCAAGCCCACATCCCTGATCTTACGGATAATCCGCTCGGTTTTTCCGATCTGTTTGGGCGTAATGGTGTACAGGTAATAGGTGTATGGATCGCCTTCGTAGTTCTTGCTGGATATGGCAAAGGTGTCCTTGCCCCGCAGCACTTTTTCATCCGCCTCGTCGCCCCACAGGGAAATCCCCACCATCATGTTCGGAAAGCGATCGCGGGGCACCTTGATAAGTCCGTTGGTGGCGCAAAAGGTGGGCAGTCGACGGTAGAAGGCTTCGACCCGGTCGAGATACAGGGTCGGCTCTCCGCCGATCAGAATTGCGAGGTTCACGCCGCGTTGCATCTCTTTATCGATAAAGTTCTCCCACTTGTGGATATCTTTTTCTTCGTCGGCGACTTTGTGCTCATCCGAAGAGAAGAAAAAGCACCCCTTGCAGCGCAGGTTGCACTTGTTGGTCACGTCGTAGATCGAACTGCGGATGTTGAGTTTGGCAATCCTTTTGTAGCGGGCATGCCACTCGGGATCCAACAGGGAACTAACGGTTTTCATTTGGGGACAGCTCCTCGAATCAGAACACCTCGTGCCCCGGCGGGGCCACCAGTTCAGCGGTCAGACTGGTTTCTTTCTCATATCCCATCACCCACACCGCCAGATACGTGTCGACGTAATCCAGCCAGGCACTGAACGTCCGGGGATCGATGGCATGCCGGTACAGCCGGGCAGTGACGACGGCGCTGCCGGAAGCGTAGTGCCGGCAGTCAACACAGTCGGTGTCCGGAACGCAGCAGGCAGCACTGCGATCCCAGTCCAGATCCGTCCGGTACTGCCGGAAGGAGCGACCCAGGCCGATGCTGGTGGAGGGATTCATGCGGGGATACGGGCACGAATAGAGCGCGTGCAAGCTCTTGGTGTGCGTGTGTGCGACGACGTTGTAGGTCGAAAAAAGCACATGTTGCGGATGTTTTCCCATTACCTGAAGCATGGTGTTGCGGGTCTTGCGCAGCGATGCTTCATTGTGGCGCAGCTTACCATCGTAGCCTACCGGTGCCGAAAACATGTTGAAAGTCAACCGGCAGCCTTCGGCCGCGAGCCTGTCGGCGACTTCGTGGACCTCGGAGATATTGCTGCGCGTGAAGGTGTAGACAAATACGGCCCGGGGATCGTTGCGGTAGTTATCGATCTGTCGGTGCAGCATCTCGCGCGCATTGCGGATGCGAAGACTGGTCTGGTCATTGCCCCACACCGAAATGTGAATTCTATAGCCAACCGTTTCGGGGATGAATTTCAATCCATTGGAAGCGATGGCCCCCAACGGCAACTCCTGATGGCAAACTTCCAGCAGTTCGGGCACCAGGGCCGGTTCGGCTCCGGCCAGCACCACATAGGTGATTCCCCTCTCCTTTTCCCGGCGCATCAAGGCTCGCCATGAGTCGGCGTCGCGGTTTTCAACCGCGTGCTGTTTTTCCCCCTCGTAGTAGTAACACCCTTCACAGCGGATGTTACAGCGGCGGGTCATGTCGTAGGTGGACTCCCGCAGGAAAAAATATTTGCGCACCTTTTCCCACCGTTCTTTGATGGCAGGATCCGCCAGGATATCTGCAAAACGCCACGGCTTCGGCGAAGTTTCTGGTTGCTGTTGCGGTTGGCCGCCTATGCTCATCTCTTTATTCCTTCCGGCACCTTCCCCCGGATTATGCTCTTCTGTCGTGAATGTACTGCGCGATAAACCGAACGGTTGTCAGTTTCGGATAATCGTCCTCATCGATTCGAATTCCGTATTCGTCCTGCAACACTAAGGCGACGGTGGCCAGGTCCATGCTGTCGATACCGACCTCGTCCACCAGGTCGATATCGGGATCGAACGATTCAGGCGTAACGTCTTCCAATTTAAGTTCATTGATCAACACTTCCGACACTCGGATGATGATATCTGCTGTTTCGGTTGCTGCCAACATTCTCGTTCTCCCTGATGTGAGATTCGGGGTGCACCCTGAGGGGCATCCCTTTGGAAAAGCCGATTTCGGCCGGGGCAAAAGCCCGTCGCTGTGTGAAATAGTATTTATAACATGTTCCAAATCGTCAGACAATTGGAAATCGCAAACACTGCAACCCGGAAAAAGCCGAGTGCCGAATACCCGGCCGGTGCCGGTCACCGCACCCCCCCACCCGGAGAGATCCGTCCATCGCGGTTTCACGTTTGCAGCGAATCCGCCATTGCCCTCATCGTTGCGGGCGTGCGCTTTCCCTGCCACCGGCGCCTGCGAGGGTGATAATGCCGCTGCAGGCGACCTCCCCGCCCACCGTCACCTGAAAAGAATAGGCGGCGGCGTCACCTTCGCGGGGGCGGACCCGGATGTCGATTCCATCACCCGGTTGTATGACTTGCTTGAACCGGACGCGCTTTAGCCCGGCGATGCGGACAGGACGATCCTCCGCAAGCCCGATGGCCTCCCCTACCATGGCAATCTGGGCGATTCCCGGCAGAATCGGCTCTCCCGGAAAGTGTCCCGAATACCAGGGGGAGGTCGGCTCAGTCTCGGCCCTGGCCAGTACCTCACCCGGTGTGGATTCGGGCATCAGGGTCAGCCGGTGCCACTTCTGCTGTTCGCCATCGTTTGGGGTCAACGGGTCACGTCTCATGGTCTCGCTGCTGCGACATCCTCAATTTCGGAATTTCAGTTTCCCGGCGCGTTTGTCGCGGGTTGTCGACGCGGCGTGTTAACCGGCAAGGACTTCCAGCGCTGTGACCGTTTTTCCCAGGCCTACCACCAGAGCGCCTTTTCCTTCAAGAATCACGGGGCGGCCGTCACACAATCCAACCGGGAGTCTTCCGGAACGGACGCATTCCACCGCCAGCACCGCGGCCACGGCCGAAGCCGATGCATGTTCGCCGATGAACTCGCGGTATGGCACCACCGGAATCTTCCCTTGCGCAAAGGAGAGGACTTCCGCCAGTTGCTTCTCCGCTTCCCGGCGCTGTGCCAGCGGCATACCGACCAGCAGCACGCCGAAACACTGCATCATGCGCTCCCGCCCACCGGTGGTTTCCAGCAGCGCTGACATCACTCCGGGATTTTTCTGCGCCTGCCGGTAAAACACCGCGTCGATATAAACACTTGACGCCGGTCCGGCTTTTCTGACCCACAGCGCTCCGCCGCCGTCCGATCTGCGGTCGTCCAGGGCCACGGAAGGGTCGAAAAGCGGCGATAGCGCCTCGTGATGCTCGTCGGCACCGACAACCAGTAGCGATTCTTCCCCGGCCATGTCGGCAGCGAGCAGTTGCGCGGTTATAACCGCCTGCTCGAATGCGCTGTCGTCACCGGCCACCGCAACGTTCGGACCTGTTGCCTGAAAGTGGATGGCGATCTGCCCGGCCGGTGAGTTGTGCACCGAGCCGACGAAGCTGGTGGGACTCGTGAGCTCTTCACTGTTGTTTGTGACATGATCGAGGATGTCGGCGGTTTCGGATAGCGGGCCCCAGCCGGTGGAGAACACAACGGCAGCCGGCACTTCGATCGCTGCTGCGGATTCCTGGGCTTCCGAAGCCAGGGTCAGTGCCATGCGGGGCAGACGCTGCAATCGACGCACGGCGTTCGGAGACAGGCTCTTGGAAATCTCGGCGGTGCCCAGAATGCCCCGGCAGTCTGCTGCCTGCGACAGGGCCTCGAGCGTCTGCGCCAGGGTTCCCGCCCCGGTGATGCATGCGCTGCCGGTCACCGCCAGCGGGGCGCACACCGCCGGTTGCCGTGAACGGGGCAGTCCGTTCGGACGGCCCAACACGATGGCCGCATTGTTGCCCCCGAACCCGAAAGAGTTGGATAACACGGTCTGCACTTCGGATTCAACGACCTGGCGCACCGGATCGAGTTTCAGCGCCGGATCGGGCGTCACGCAGCCCACGTTGGCCGGTATCAGGTTTTTCTGCAGCGACAGGGTGCAAACGGCCGCCTCGATTGCGCCGGCAGCGGCCAGCGAGTGTCCGAATGCCCCTTTCACCGATGAAAGCGGTGGTTTGCTGCCCCTAAACAGCGTGTGAATGGCCTTCGCTTCAGACAGATCGTTATGGATGGTCCCGGTTCCATGCAGGTTTATGTAGTCGATCTGATCGGAAGTGACGCCGGCCGCTTTCATTGCAGCCGCCATGGCCGCCGCACCTCCCCGGCCGTCGGGATGCGGAGCAGCCGGGTGGTAGGCATCACAGGAAAGTCCCGCGCCGTGAATCTCCGCCAATGCGCCTTCCGGAACACTCAGGCGGGCCTCTAACCGGAACATGGCCGCCCCTTCGGAAATCGACATCCCGTTGCGGTTGATGTCCAGCGGGCGGGCACCGGCCGGGTCGATGAGCTGCAGGGAGTTGAAACCGAAATAGGTGAGCCGGCACAGAGAATCCGCACCGCCGGCCAGAACGCAACCGGCCCGTCCTGTCCGCAGGAGGTTTTCCGCCACCTTCAATGCAACCGTACCGGAAGAGCAGGCCGTGGAGACGGTGATCAACCACCCGGGACAATTCAATTCTGCAGCCAGATATTGGGCCACGGAACCGACCGAGTGATAACGGTAGGCGGATGGGTCTTTGCGGCCGGACTTCAGATTTTCTTCTGTCGTGAGAATACCGCCGGTGGTCACCCCCACCACGATCGCATCGGGGGTTCGGCCCGTATCTCCCAGGGCTTCCCTGGCGGCGAGCAGCGCAAGATGGTGGGTCCGGGGCACGGTTTCGGCGGTTGGCGGAAGATCGGTTTCGCCGACCGGAAGCGGCTCCAGGGCTGCGGAGGAAAACAGGCGTAGGGGGCGAATGCCGGAATGGCCCTGTCGGATCGAACGCTCGGTCTGGTCTGCGCCGTTGCCCACCGGACTGATGATGCCCATTCCGGTGATGAAGATCCGCATTTCGATCAGCCTTTCGCCCGGGGAGAATGCTCCTGGATATATTCGGCCATCGATCTAAGCGATGCAAACACCTTGGCACCCAGCTCCCGATCTTTGACTACCACGGCATAATCTCTTTCCAGCATCAGCACCAGCTCGAGCACATCGATCGAATCAATACCGAGTTCGCCCCCGACCAGCTGCTCGTCGATTTCGATATCATCCGGCACCACGCCTTCGAGATTGATCGTTTCGATGATCTTTTCTTTCAGTTCCTGAATTAAGGCTTCCATTTATCGTTCCGAATGTCTATAAATTGATTGTCGCCGATACCGGCGGATTCAGGTTTGAGAGCCCTTGTCCCGGTTGGAAAGGTCGGCCATACGGGAAACGGGCTTCCTCAACGTCAATAAATTTTGGATATTACCCTATTATTGATGCTGCTTTCAATGTTTTTTCATCGATTTCCGTCAGCAGTCGGGTCAGAGCGCCGTGGATATTGACCTGGAAGAGTATCTGCCCCACCGGGCCGGAATGAAGCTGGTTGAACGGGTCGTGCAGGCCGATGAAACCGGAGCGGTAACCGAATCGGTGGTCGGCCCGCAGTGGCCGCTGGTCGAAAAGGGGCATGTCCTGTCTCTGGTCGCCGTCGAACTGGCAGCCCAGTCGGCCAGCCTGTGTGTCGGAATCCGTGCCAAGCAAAAAGACCCGACCATCGACGGCGGCAAGGGATGGCTGGTCGGCATCAAGGAAGCTCGTTTTTCCGACAGGCCCATTGCTGTCGGCACCGGCATCACTACCCGGGTGAAAATCGAATTCAGCTATGAAAATTACACCGGTATCCACAGTGTGGCCGAAGCGGACGGTCGGTGGATCGCTGAGGTACAGCTGCAGGTCATGCAGTCGGAGACCGATTCGGTGCTTCAGAAACAGCCGGAGCGCTGACCAGTGAGATGAAGGCCCTGTTGTTCAGCAGCAACCAGAAACCCCAAACCCCACAGTAACGACAAGGGGGTATCACCATGGCCGATCAACAGCCTCAACCGGTGGCCATTGTCACCGGCGGGACAAAGGGAATCGGCAGGTCCATTGCCCTTGAACTGTCAAGAACCGGATATGCGGTCATCGTCAGCTATCACTCCGACGATACGGCGGCCGAGGAGACCGCCCGGATGCTGCAGCAGGAAGGCGGCAGCGGCAAGGCGATGAAATTCGATGTCACCGACCCGCAGGCGTCGGAAGCAGCCGTTGCGGAAATCGCCGATCGTTACGGTCGTATCGACGTGCTGGTGAACAACGCCGGCATGATCGCAGACGACCTGTTTGTCATGATGTCCGAAAAAAGCTGGGATGCCGTCATTCAGACCACCCTGAAGGGGTTTTTCAACATGACCCAACCGGTGCTGAAGAAAATGATTGCCGCCAAACAGGGCGCGGTGGTGTCCATCTCATCGGTTTCCGCCCTCGTCGGCAATCGCGGCCAGGCCAACTACGCAGCAGCCAAGGCCGGTCTGAATGCCGCCAGCCGGAGTATCGCCAGCGAAGTCGCCCGGCTGGGCATACGGCTCAACGTGGTCGCTCCCGGGTTGATCGACACCGAGATGATCAAGGACCTTCCGCTGGACAACGTCAAGCAAATGATCCCGATGGCCCGCATCGGACGTCCGGAAGAAGTGGCCCGGGTGGTCCGCTTCCTGTGCTCGGAAGATGCTTCGTACATTACGGGGCAGGTGATATCCGTAAACGGCGGCATGTTCTAGAATCCATCTCAATGATGCCTCTATGGATCCAGTGCTGCGTTGTGGGCTGGCTCAAAATACTCACATACTGCCGTGTATACTCCGCTTTTTCGCCACCCAACGCCTTGCCCTGAACCCCGATCCACAATCATTGAGGTGGATTCGGATTATCGTGAAACCGGTTTGTCCATTTCCAGATATGATTTGGATGGATTCCGGTTGTCTTGGAACCGGTTTGCATGTGAGGGACTTCCCAGCTATAATATCGGACTTCAAAAAAATTTAGCCATTCACACATAACCATCGACTTGCCGCTGGTTACCTACATTATCGGAAAGCCGGGCAGAAAATGTCAAAACGCGCAAGCCAACTATTCACCTCTATTTTGCTGGTATCGACCGCATTCCTTTGCATCGGCTGGGCCGACTCCTGGGAGAGCATTCGCAAGGCCGGCGAGAAGGTTACGAGCATCCGCGCCGATTTCACCCAGGAAAAACATATGCCGATTCTCCAAAAACCCCTTGTATCCAAAGGCGTGCTGTACTACCAGCTTCCGGATTCCCTTCGCTGGGAGTACAAGGCCCCCGTCAGGAGCATCCTGCTCCGGCATGACGGCGTCGGCAAACGGTTTGTCCAGGGCCGGGAAAAGATGATCGAAGAAAGCGGGCGGCAGCTGGAAATGGTGCAGTTCATGCTGCGCGAAATCCCCTTGTGGCTCGGCGGACGTTTCGACGAAAATCCGCATTTCAATGCGCAGCTGCGGAATGATCGCCGGGTTGAGATGCGGCCCAAAGAGGCCGCCATGGGCCGGATCATCGAACGGGTTGAGGTAATCCTGTCACCCATACCGGGCGTTATTGAGTCGGTGACCGTCCATGAAGGCCAGGGCGTATTCACCCGATTTGGGTTCACCAATGTCCAACTGAACGACCCGATCGACAAATCGATATTTCAGGCCGTTGAATGATAGAACGCCGCACTACCCAGACGATCGCACATGGCAGCCGACTGGCGGTGCTTCGGTCCGGCACCATCGCGCTGGTTGCCATGCTGGCTGTTTCCTGCGCCCGACTGCCGCAGCTTACGATAGCCGACGTTTCCGTCGGTCAGGGCAGACAGGCAGACTGCAGCGCTTTTTTTCCGCTGGATCGCTGGCGCATGGTTCACTCAATTGAAACCGTCGTTGCCGGCCGCTCCGCCGGTGTCGTCGTGGGAATCACCCTTGTTTCCCCGGCCGAGCGGGAAGTGGAGGCGGTCATCATGACCCTGGAAGGCCTGGTGCTTTTTCACGCACGCCATTCGAACCACACCACCGACATCTTGCGAGCGATCGCCCCCTTCGACTCGCCGCATTTCGCCAAAGGGTTGATCGAAGACGTAAGATTGCTATTTTTACCACCGGTAGCGGTGAAAACCCTGCTGGGATTCACCCCCAACGGAAACTTCACCTGCCGCTATATCCGCAGCGACGGATCGGCAGTGGATATCGTGCCCGGATCGGAAGACGGCTGGGTCCTGCGGCAGTACGATCGACGGGCAGACCTTCTGCGGGAGGTGACCGCCCGATCGCAACGGAACTGTAGCGCAGCGACGGGTGTCCACCTGCCGTGCCACATCGACCTGGAAGCATACCAGCAGCCGGCCTATACGCTGAGAATGTCTCTGATCGAAGCCGAAAGAATGACGAAAGACAACCAATGATACGATTCAAGCTGATCTATCCACGCTGGCCCAAACTCAAGCACCAGACCGAATTTCACCTTCCACCCCACGGACCGGTGGTATTTGCCGCCGCGCTGCCCGAGGAGGTGGAAGTCGACTTTGTCGATGAAAACCTGGAAGAAATAGACTTCGAAGATCCGGTCGACCTGGTCGGCATCTCCATGATGCTCACCATCCAGATCAAGAGGGGCTGGGAAATTGCCGATCGCTACCGCGCCATGGGGGTAAAGGTCATATTCGGCGGCATCGCCACCATGCTGCACGCCGAGGAAACCATGGCACACGCCGATGCGGTTTTTCTCGGCGAAGCCGAAAGCCGGATGGAAGCGGTCATTGACGATTTCAAAAACGATCGGCTGCAGAAAACCTACAACCACCTCAGCGAACCTCCGCCCATCGAAATCGTGGGTCCGGCCCGCAGGGACATTCTCAAACGGGATCTTTACTACTACAAAGGCGTTCAGATGGTCGATCTGGTGCACGCATCTCGCGGGTGCCGCTTTCACTGCTACCCCTGTGCCGTGGCCTATCTGGGCGGCAGGACGTTTCGACCGCGCCCGGTGGAGACCTTCATCGAGGAACTGGAAAGCATCGAAAACAACCGCTTGTTTCTGGTGGACAACTCCCTGGCCCAGGACACCCGGTGGGAAAAAGACCTATTTCGTGCCATGATTCCCCTGAAGAAAAACTGGTGCAGCCACCCCATCGAAGACGACCCGCAGGTTCTCGACCTGGCCTCCCGGGCCGGGGCCTGGTATGTCTACCAGGCCGTGTTCGACACCTCCGACTTGATCAGAGATAGAATCAAGCGCTACCATGACCATGGAATTGCCGTTGAGGGCACGATCCTGCTCGGCCTGGACGATCACACCGAAGATTCCATTAAACGCCTGATCGACTTTCTGCTGGAAATCGAGCTGGATCTGGCCGAGTTCACCGTTCTCACCCCCTTCCCCCACACCAAGGCCTATGAAGATCTACAACGCCAGAACCGAATTCTCTCACACGAATGGGACCGCTATTCTGCGGATCAGGTCGTCTACCGCCCCAAACACATGTCAGCCGAGCGGCTGCAGGAGCTTTACGAATACGCCTGGGAAGCCTTTTACAAAGACGAACCCCAGAACATAAAGATGTTCAAGCTTCTCAAACGGGTGGTTCAAAGAGAAAAGGAACAGCAAACATTTCGGCCGCGCAGACGAGATCTCGCCAGGCAGGTGTTCGGAAAGGATCCCCTATCCCGGAACGGGTAAACAAACTCTGTTCAGAAAGGTTATGACTATCTGTAATTTTATCTCAACTTGTCAATAACATTTAAGTAGCAGGCATCGACAGTTTTGGTAACTTGCAATAACGCTGGAGATACCGCAACATACGGAAAACACCTGAATGAATGCGGAATCGGGGCGCGAATGGACCTTCATGTTCGTGGTTACTCTATACTCGATTCCTCCTCACCGGTTGGTTCTTTCAATGTAGTTATATACGCAACAATCCCCTGATTCTGCTGAGCGGGGTCCGCTAAGTACATGAGGCGCACAGGGCGTTCGTTGCGAAGAATACTTAGGACACTATCAAATCTTGATAAGGGAAGTTCAACGTAGTATATGCCCCCCGTTGCTATTCTAGGTCTTCTCGGTTGGACTTCGGTAAAACTAACGGACCCGAACTGTTGAAAGTCACCCCACAATTTGATGTTCGGTCTTGTGTGGGACCCCACACTTACACTGTAGTTTTCGATCTCCTTAATCTCCCAGGGCATCTTATTCCCTCCTTTTTCTACTTCGTTTTTGCGCTACCATACCCTGTAACCTCCGAAATAAGCCATTTATCATTTTCTTTGGTCAAAGTAAAAATTACAGGAAGTTTCCACTTGTCAAATCCCATCTTTGCCGTAAGAACCGTATTAACCGTTGCTTCCTTATCAGTAATACTTATTACGAGATTGAATAAACTAATATTGAATCGTGACCACTCTTCGGGATCGCTATCTGCGATTTGGCTTTTCGTCCATTTATTGCCACTGTAGAAAATAATACCGTCATCTTGGAACAAAGAAGCAAGTGTCTTGGTATCGCAATTGTTGCGTGCATCAACATGAGTGTTTAAAAGATTTATGATACCTTTTTAATTATCATTTTTTGGTTCATATTTGCTTATGGGAGTACCACATGAGCTGAAAACGAGAATCACGCTAAAGGCAAAGCAGAAATAAAATGATGTTTTCATCAATTACCTCCTTCCTGTTGCGTGGTCACATTTATAAAGCGACCGGTATGCATAATATTTTGTAAACATCCCTATGGGAGCGAAAGAAAGTGAGTACAATTGAGCTGGCAGCAGAAGGTCAGAAAGAATTTCAGAGATGGTGTTCCGTAGGGGTTAGTTTCTTATATTCGGCATTCTAAGGGTCGTCAAGGTTAGATATCTTCACAATATCGCCACAAACCAATGGTTCAAAAGCATGTTGATAGATAGCAGAAAAGTGCAATTGAGGTTCAGTTACGCTAAGTTTACAATACCTGTACTTTCTATAGGCCAAATTTTTTACGGATATATATCCGAGTGC
>Ga0209536_100000928_pt1 | contig 48219 bp, 75 predicted proteins | sample DeeMarSeWOR28_12_FD_187461 | JGI IMG/M metagenome (GOLD analysis project Ga0209536, IMG submission 187461) | Marine sediment microbial communities from White Oak River estuary, North Carolina - WOR-2-8_12 (SPAdes) (version 2) | ecosystem: Environmental > Aquatic > Marine > Intertidal zone >...
AAAAAAGACACGAGTGGAGAATGGTCATTAGAGCCAGTCCAGCATGCAAAGACATATGGCGGTGATCCAAGGACATTACTTCCGATAATATCAGCTGAATTGGAAAAACCAAACACAGTTGTTGTAATAAAGAACATACTTCAAGCTGAAAAGGCAATGATAAATGCGTTGAGAAGTTGGAGCACAAGCAATGTCATAAGAAAAGCAAATTCAACAGTTATAGTATTTGTTGAAGACAGCAGCATTTTCCCTGAGGCAGTTTGGTCAAAGATGAAGATTGTGGATGTGCCAAAGAGTCTGCCTGCAGAAAGAGAGCAGATAATAAAGGAAACAGAGCAGTTCATGTGCATACCTGAAAAGAACAGATTGAAGGACACTGAACTAAAAGCGGCCGTCCGTTTATTGGCAGGATTGGACCTTGACCAGAACAATGCAGCGGTAGTTGAAGCTGCAATAAGGGACTTGCAGATTAAACCAGACCGGCTTGCAGAGATAAAGACAAACATACTCGGAAAAGATCCAGTGCTTGACATAATCCAAAGACCGAAATATGGTTTTGAGGCAATTGGCGGATACGAGGCATTAAAGAACAGATTAAGAGATGATATAGTAATGCCTCTAAAGCACCCAAAATTCGCAGAGGAATTCAGCATGAGTCCACCACGAGGAATAATAATGTTCGGGCCCCCAGGGACTGGAAAGACAATTCTATCAAAGGCGATAAGCAAAGAGGTCAACATGAGCATGATTGTCATGAGGCCAGAAAACGTAATGAGCAAATATGTGGGTGAGAGTGAAAAAGCAGTAAAGAGGGTTTTCAAGATTGCAGATAGCATGAGCCCCTGCATCTTATGGATCGATGAAATTGATAGGCTGACAAAGCGCGCATCAGCGGCAGGAACAGATGGCGGCGCACAAGTACATCGTGAAGTGTTCAGCATGTTTCTTGAGAAGCTTGGTGATGAGGATAGAAAATGGTTCTTCATAGGGTGCACAAACAGGATAGAGGATATAGATGAGGCGATGAGGAGAACCGGCAGAATCGATAGTATTGCACCAGTGCCGTTTCCTGACAAAAAAGCGAGAGAGGAGATATTCAAGATTCACGCTAAGATAAAAAGAAAACTGCCGTTAGCAGATGATATAGATTTCAAGGAACTTTCAGGTGAAATAACATACATGTGGAGCGGCAGCGATATCGAGCAGTTAGTTATCCGCACAGCAAAACACGTGATGAAAGATTCAATAAAGAATCAAAAATCCAGAAAGATGAGTATGGATGATTTTAATAAGATATTGGAATCATTCAATGTAGATGTGAAGGCTAATGAAGCATTGCAGGAACATATACGTGAACAAGCAAAGAGACTTACAAATGACAGACGATTGATGGAAGTCTTTGAGAAGGGCGCTCAGAAGGTATCAAGTGCGACCAGGCAAGAGATGGCAAAAGAATTGTTTGTGGTGGAAGAAGAAAATAATAAAGAGACCAAGGAGGAAAAATAAATTGTGGCAATTGGCATTGGCGGGTCTGCTGATAGGGATATTTGCAGGACCTGCAATAATATATGGAGTCGGCACATTGGTTGTGATGTGGCGTGAGTATGTTGTACAGAAGCAGATAGCACAGATGGTTGCATTGCATAATGCTGAAATAAAACAGATAAAAAAGCAGTACGAAACATCTCAGAAACGCTTTTCGAAATGCTCAAGAGAAATACAAAAGATAATTGCAAAGGTAAAGAAGGGATAATATGGAATTTTTAGTTTTCAGTGAAGATAGCGGATTTAGTATAGTGGATGCAGATGACATACAATCCGCAGAAATGATGGCTGGACAAGTATCGGTGTGTCTGGGGACAATTGACAAGATTGATCATATCATACTGGAGCGCATAAAATCAATCAAAAAGATGAAAGTCCACAAGTGTCAGGACTGTGGTGAAAGAATCGGATGCATCAGGTTCTGTCATTACTGTGGTGCAGAGCAAGACAGCTATCCAGAAGATTTATTTTGATGGAGGCAAATATGGTAAGAATAGATATCAAAGGAAAACATAACAAGTTGAGCAAGGAAGAGATACGTGCGATGTTCCAGGCAGCCATCTGCATACTAGAATTCCATAAGATGCGGCCAAAGATGAACTGTCCTGAATTACAGATAACTATCAAGATTCTATCGGAAAAAGGAAAGATGCTGAAGGAAGCAGGTGGAAAAGCAAGCAGAAAAAATCCGGTAGTATATATCAGGAGAAACAGCACATTCCAGTGGACATTTGGAATAGCCATTCACGAAACAATACACATCTATAATGATTTCCCTGCCAATATGGAGGAAAAGCTGACATCAACACTTACCGCAAAATTAAAACCGACGATTGCAAAGATATATAACATTCTTATTGACGGCGTCTATGAAAGAGCAGCCTATATCGCTCATACAAAAATATCATATAAGCCGGAGGGGGAAGATTTCTACGACAAGGCAGAAAATAAAGCAGTTGAATTAAGCCACGTTGGAGAAAAATACAGGTTCAGGAGGAAGAAACATGAAACTTGATGAGTTTATAGAAGCTGCCAGAAAAGACGATTTCCAGGTTGGGGACAGTTTTTGGATGGGCGACTTTAAATTCGAAGTCGTTGACATGTCAGACGCAATAAGGCTGGTAAAAGATCCATATGGCGTTGTTGGAAAAATTGTAAAAGCGGTGGGCTGAAAGATGGCTCTTCAGTGATAATTTGAATGAAAGGGGTTGATAATATAGGAATTATGAATTTTTTCGGGAATTTGGGAAACAGTTTTTTCGGTCTGATAATCAAGCTGATAATAATACTTCTCGTGATTGTGTTTGTATTGGCTTTGATCGTAGTGCTTGCAGTTAACTGGCCGTTCACTGCCGCATTGATAATCGGGCTTCTGTTCTCGCCGATAATATATAGGCGGTTGAATAGACAATTTGCATTAAGGCTGCCTAAATTTTTCTACCATGATATCCAAGATTTGATGGTGACATTCAGGCACGGGCAAGAAAGGATAGATGTAAAACAACTGGAACTGAATAACAAGATGATAAAAGCAAGAGAGCATTTGCAGGAGATACTTAATGCGACAAACAGCATCGAGGAGCAACTTAAGCAGGTAAAGACAAAAAGGTCCTTGAAGACCTTGTTGAAGAAACCTGCAAGCCAGATAAACCCCCGTGCAGCCCAGGCTCTTGAAAACGAATTTGGTAAGCCGTTATGGTCACAGTTTCTTGACAAGAACAACAAGAACGGCAACGGGAATTGGGAGAAGTTCAAAAGTGTTCCAGATGTGGAATTGAACAATAGCGATTAGGAGGAATCCATATGGGTGAAACATTGGTTTTTGATCCAGATGATTTAACTGGAGAATTTAAGGAAATCTATGAGGGAATAGAAGCAAAGAAAATTGAGACTGGCAGCATTGAATTAAAATTTACAATGCCTTTATTGCCAGATTTGCTATCTGATTAAGGAGGTATATGTATGGGTGAAAATGAAGCGGTAGAAAAGAAAGATGAGGATGATGCTGAAACAAAAGCATCAGAAAAAACGGAACTGAAGCCTGAAAAGACTAAAAAACAGGAAAACAAAAAAACTGCAACCATCAACAAAACAATGGAGATGACTGTAAAATGCAAGATACTGCGGTCAATTGTCGAGGCGGTGAACACACTCAGCACCGAGATGATGGTCAATGTAAAACCAACTGGATGGAACACGATACAGGTGGACCAGGCGCATGTTGCAATGGCAATAATAGACTTAGACCAAAAAGCGTGCGAATCATATTCTGCAGATGAGATGCAGTTGGGTATAGACCTTGAGAAATTCTACGACGTTCTAAGGCTTGCAAAGGGCGACAGTCTCGTATCATTGACATATAGTGATGAAGAGAACTGCCTATTCATACAATTTGACAATCTCAGAAGGCGCATGGGATTGATAGACACAAACAGCTTTGCAGTGCCAAAGGTGCCAAACCTTTCACATACTGTAGAAGCAACAATCACATCATCAGAGATTGCGCTTGGTTTGAAAGCATCTGAACAGGTGTCTGATCATTTTGCATTTTTGGCAGATAAGGAAAAATTTGTGATGACAACAGATGCAGATGTGGATATGGTGGAGCTAAAATGGTTCATGGGTAAAGATGAATGCCTGACAAGGCTGGGCGTCACAAAAGACGCAAAATCAATGTATTCCATAGATTTCATAAAAAATGAATTGAAGGTTGCAGCATCAGATACGCCAGTAACAGTGAAGTACGCTGAGGACAATCCGATGGTCATGGAATACAGTCTTGAGGATGGAGGGCTTCGTCTAAAGTATCTAACAGCACCGCGAATTGAGAGTGATTAGATGGACAAGATGAATCCAGATGAGCGCTTTCTGAAAATTGAGACTGAGAAGCAGAAAATGCACATTCTCTTCTCACAATTTTTAAAGTATCCGAATGCGGATAGATTTGGGAGACTTGAGAGATCTATGTTGGAATATCAGAATCTGATGTGCAACACAGAATCAGACGAGTCGACACCTTGGACTGAAGATAAGAAAATTGGTGAGACCATTTGTCCTAGACAGATTTAATCTTCAGGAACTGTAAAATATTGTAGAAAGGAGGAAAAAAATATGTTGGACATAATAATAGGAAATTTAGGCTGGATAATTCTGATAGCTGTCCTTTTAGGGATACTATCAATGGGATTTAGAACGGTGAGACCTTTGGAGAAAGGTGTCATAGAAAGACTTGGTAGATACAAGTGTGTAGCTGACCAGGGTTTTCATGTGATTATACCTATCATTGATAAGATGTATCGGGTGAATCTAACAGAGCGAATGATGGATGTTGAACCTCAGGAGATAATCACTGAAGATAATCTTAATGCAAATGTTGACCTGGTGGTCTACTATAAGGTAAAACGTGATGATGAGTCTGTTAAGAAATCTATCTATAATGTAGATGATTTTGAAGACCAGATTGTATCACTTGCTCAGACTACTGCTAGAGATGTAATTGGAACTATGGCTTTCAAAGATGTCAACAGCAAAAGAAGTGAATTGAACACTGCATTAGCAGACACACTTGACAAGGAATCTGATGCATGGGGTGTCGAGATTGTCCGTGTTGAGATGAAAGAAATCACCCCGCCAGAGGATGTTCAAGACACGATGAACAATATCTTGAAAGCAGAGAACGATAAACGCTCCGCTATTGATTTTGCTACAGCTAAAGAGACAGAAGCAGATGGTGAGAGAAGAGCCGCTATCAAAAAAGCAGAGGGTGAAAAGAGGGCAGAAGTACTTACAGCTGAAGGCAAAGCAAAAGGGATCAAAATAGTTGCAGATGCAAATGCACACAAGATAAAAGTAGAGAATGAAGCGCTTATAAAACACTTCAAAGCAGAAGCACAAGAGTTCAAGAGGCTTGAGACAGTTATTCAATCACTCAGAGACAATACAAAGTTTGTTATAGATCCAAACAGCAAAATTACAAATGTAATATCTGATATGGCAGGATCCACTATAATTCCAATTGGAGAAAAGGGAACATCAGATATTCAAAACATAACAAATGAACAGCCAAAAGATAAACGAAGAGGGGGAAGAAAATTAGTAAGAATTGCGGATGAATAGGCAATTCCTCGCTTTTTTTCTTTTGATATTGGAGGCAAACAATGGAAAAAATAACAGATTCAGCGCAACTGATTGGAAAAAAAGTAGGCGTCGTCATACATGATGGAGACGGTTACAAGTCCAGAAAACTTATTAATATAGAGAAAGGAGGTCTGCTTTTTGAAGGCAATGAAAAGGACCGCTTTGACACAATCTTCATATTAAATAGGTATATTGAAGCAATATACATCAAAAGAGAGAAATCAGATGTTGATAATTATGATGACGATGAAGATGATTTTTAGGAGGCCAAATATAAAATGATAGGTGAGGAACAAAGCAAAAGGCTGAAATGGGAGATTGTTGGGGATAAAGTCAAGATAAGAAAACGCTCCAACAACAAATTGATATGTGAAGATACTGTTTGGAATATGGTGGATTATGCATTCAGGCACACTGATTATGGATGCTAAAAAACCGCCAGACAAAAACGATTTCTTCCATAAAGACAAGTGCGACAGATGTGGTGCCCCTTTGGGGGCATTCACAATGTCGTGGTTCACGGAAGAAACAATATGTCTTGATTGCTCTGCAAAGGAAGATGAGATAAAGAAAAAATTAAGGGAAGCGGGAAAAGATCCTGCAGATTATGAGGGATGTGGATATGTCCCGGAGGTGTAAATATGGTAGATGAGAAGACATACGAATATGATATTCATCTGACATTGAAAACCAACAGCATGCTGGAACCTCGGCAGATAATTGGCGAGGCACTTGAGGATTACAAGGAAAATTATGGGATCAGCAAATTGGATGAGTTTATAATCAGCGCAAAGGAGGTATGATTATGTGCCAAGAGATTAAAGCAAAGATATGGAAGGTGGAAGAGGGGCAGACAAAAGAAGTAAAAATTGATGGTAATATCTTTAGAAGGGTGGAGCAAATTAAAACAACAGATGTAAGCAGCCCAACAGATTCACCCATAAAAGGATTGCCCGTGCCATTAAACATGAAACAATGCAGAAAATGTAGCCAGGTGAAACCAAAAGATGAATTTAACAAAAAAACAAGATCAAAAGACGGGCTGCAGAGTTATTGTAAGGATTGTCAAAAGACATCAGTAGCAACTAAGTCAGACGAAACCAAAAATAAAAAGACATGCAACACATGCAATGTAGAAAAACCGTTGTCTGATTTCTATAAAGCCAAAGATGGGAAACACGGTCGTGAAGCCGTATGCAAATTATGCAGAAACAAACAGAATAGAGAAAGATACAATGCTAGAAAGAAACAAGAACAAAAACAAGAGAGTCAAAAAATTCAAGAACAACAGGCAGCACAAGAAAAAACACCAATGGAAAAATACAAAGAACTTGTAGATGCTGCAAAGCAGAAGAACACACATATTTTGATGACACGCGGCATAATGAACATATACACTACGATTGCTGCAAAGTTCATGAAGTTTGTCACCGATACAGAATGGTTCTCAATAAAGGCGCTTGGTGAGATATTCAAAAACTCAAGCGTAAGCCAGAGGCATAGGTACATAAAAGAATACAGGAGCTTTATGGTAGATGTTCTTGGATTCAAATATGAAGAAAGGGCTGGGGAAAAGGCTCAACTGTACTTCAGATTCGCCGGCCCTTTTATAGGACAAATGCAAAAACAGACGCAGAAGAGGATAGTTGTCGAGGAACAGAAACCAACAAGAGAGCCACAGATAATAGGCGAATCAGAAAAAAAGACAAAAGCATGCATTAAATGCGGCGTGGAAAAACAACTTGAAGAGTTCCCAAAAGACAAAAAATACAAAGACGGCCGTCGCAACGTTTGCAGAAAATGTACAAATGCGCGTATAGAAGAAAACAGAAGGAAGAAATCAGGGAAAAAGAAAAGCAAATTAAAGGTGCTGGAAAACAAACATGCAAAGAAACTATATGAAAAATACACACAAAAGGTACATGTGGCGCCGGCAAAACTTTTAATTCAACATTTCAATGAGACTTCCGAAACAGCATATGGTGATGAAGAATTGGGGCAAAAGATAAAAACCATGCTGGATGACAGCAAGCTCTATGAAGAGACATATGAGAGAATAAGCAATGGTCTGATAAGACAGTATATGCGTCTGCTTGTGATAGCAAAAACGTTCGATTACAACAAGAAGAAAAAACTATACACTGTTATAAGACACAACACAATCCCAAAACAAAAGAAACCACTCGGGTTTTTGGAAAGATTGGGGTTGAAGTAAATGGTAGAACTGAAATGCAAAAACTGCGGATATAAATGGGACTTCAAAGGCAAATCAGATAAAGCTGAATGCCCATGCTGCAAGAAGTGGATGAAGACAGGACTTCCAAAGAAACAGGATCCGGACAGCATTGTAACTTTTTTTAACAAGGCAGGCATGAACCCTCTTAAGAAAAAGAACCTGATAGGTGATGCAATTATAAGAATAATAAACGACGACAAACTGCTTATAGCAATGAACAAGTATGCGGACAGTGTAAATCATTCCCCGTCTTGGGTTATCAGGAAAGCAGTAATGCAACTGCTTGAAAAGGAAGGATATCTGAAACAGGGGAAATAGCATGAAACATGAATATAGGTCAACAGGCTATATTAGGACATGCTGCTGGAACAAGATAAAGCATCTTTTTCAAGGGCAAAAAATAACCAAACTGATTCTCTACAGAAGTGTGCATGAGCGAGGCGAGGAGCAGTCGCCATTTCCATGGGTGAAATTAAGCATCAATGCAATCGGCGAGATAAAGATGGATTGGGATTTAAACAGGAATAGAGTCCCTTTTGAGAAAGCAGTCAAGACATTTGACGAACTGGCAAAAGAATATCCATTCAAGGATTATGTCGTAAAGCAAATACAGATACTGGTAAAAGCAGATGAACAACTGATTGCAACGCTCAATAAATTCCGCAAAGAACCTTTCGACGAAAAATCAAACTTCTACATAACTTTTGTAGACGCGCCGGTGTCACATAGGGAATTGGATGGGTCAAACATAGATGCGATAAAAAATATCAATTCGATAGCAATCAAGGAACTGGGATTCAAAATTGGCGGGATGGATCTAAAACATATACATGATGAGAATTTCAAGGGATATGATGAATTGCTTGATGAACACGATGTAGATTATTTCATAGTACGGAAATACCTTGATACGACAAGATGGTTCGAGCATCCGGAGATAAAGCAATTGGATGTAAAAACATATCCTGGCGCTATACGAGATTATGAAAATACAACAGGGCGAAAATGGAAATTGGTAAGTGACACTGAGGTGAAATAATGAACAAGTATGATGTGTGGAACGAACGGTATCGTCCAATGACCTTGGACGATATCGTGGGGCAGCCTCTAATGATAAACAAATTGAAACAGACCATAAGCACAGGCAACTTCACAAATTTCATGTTGAGCGGACCAAATGGAACTGGCAAGACATCAACCGCATATGCAATTGCGAGCAAGGTATTGAATGGACATCTGGATGGAGGGAACTTCAAGGAGATAAATGCAAGTGAGCAAAAATGGCGCAGCATCAATGTTGTTGATGCTGTTATTATGCCATTCCTGAAAACGATGCCGCTGGTGCCGTCTGGGCCATTCAAGATACTTCTTTTGGAGGAAGCAGACAATCTTACTAAAGATGCGCAGAAGGCAATGAGAAGACCTTTTGAGTTATATAACAACAGGACAAGAATAATAATGACAGTCAACTATCCAGATAATATAATAGACGCGATTCAATCAAGGTTTACACGTTATGATTTTGAGCCGATTGAAGAGACTTCAATGATAAACCGCTTGAAAGAAATATGTCAGGAAGAGAATATAAGATTTACAGATTCGCAGTATAGAAACATCGTTAAAACTGTAAATGGGGATATGCGAAAGGCGGTAAACATAATGCAGAACATGCAGGTTGACACATCAGATCTGGGAGGAATATTTTGATGAATGAAAAGCAGATAGTTGTCCTAATGGATGAGGATTCGCTAGAGATGTATGGTCATGAGGTGCTGGAATATTTCAGAAATGAATTCCCAGCATATGATATTGATATAATTAAAAGAAACACTCTCGCCAGAATATATGTTGAGAGCGGATGTGTTGAAAAAGTTGAGGGGCTGCCAGCAGGCATAGACTATAAAATAATAGATTACGACGAAATAACAAGTGGGGAGAAAACCCCATCTTGCGGCAACTGCAAATATGCTGAGACATGCAAAGTGAGATTTGGAGACGAGGAATGCAATTATGAACACATCTATCACAAACAAAAGATACAGGAAAAAAGAGAGAGAGACGAACTGGAAGTAAAAGCAAAAGTAATTTTGCTTAAAACACGCAGGGAAGACATAATCAAACAAATAATTGAGGATTTCCCAGATAACAAATCTCTGCAGGCGTTCATAGATTCACATGGGGAAAAGTACAAGTTCGGTGTGTTTAAAAAAGAATAGAGATATTGAAATGGGGGGCGGTTAAATGGCATATGAAGTATTTTGCAGGAAAAGGAATGGACATACAATTAACGAACTTTTTACAGGCGTAGATAAAGCTGTAGATCTTTTTATAAAGCTCTCAAAGCTTTATCCAGAAGTTCATTTGGCAAAGCGTAGAAAGACAAAACTTAAGGATGACTGGAGGGATGAAAAAAAAGATGGAAAAGATACTGAACCCGAACTGCAGCGAAGTGGCGGTAAGGTTACCGCTTGAAGCTGCAATAGAAGATAAAAATGACATATTATTAAAATTGGAGAAAACAAATCTAGATGAGGAAACAAAAAACAAACTATGTAGGATATTAGATGCTTCAATATATGAAGAAGATGGTTGGAGCTGGCTGACAGATTCTCTGGATCCTGGTATTGTTCTTGATGATATGCTCAGCGGACTTGGGGAATGGAGCACCAGAAAGCCAGACGATATACCTGAACTGAAATTCACCGGAGATGATGGCGGCGGTGGCGGAGACTACGATTATGTAGAGAAAGTGTACGACATTGCAAGAATGGTTGCGGCTGGACACCTGACCAGAGAGCAAGCAGAATATCTTGACAATATATTGTGGGAAAACGGTAGCGAAAAAGCAGAAAGAGTTGATTTGGAGATAGAAAGATGTTGGGGGTGTGAAGCAGATGCTAAACCCAAACTGTAGTGAGATGGTGATGAAGCTGGAAGATGTCAGCACTGTAAAAGAGGCAATAGAGTTGCTGAGGTCTGAAGGCTTCATAGTAGAAAAGATAAACAGGTACGTCGATTTCTCAAAAGACAAGTCTGTTGAGATAATGGATAAAGACAATCCAAACCTGCCAGACTTTGCGCATGGGGCACATTTATCGATTTACAAAGGCGATTATGATGCGGGAAATGGAATATACATCGTTGGGCACCAGCACTGCCAGCATCAGCTGTATGCGACGATATACAGGCTCGAATCTATATTTGGCGGGGACTTCGAAGGCTATGATGGAGGATATGATTTTGAAGACTGTTACAATAATTGGCTTGACAAGGGGAAACCAGATGTAATGACCAGCAATGTGGAATTGCGGGAACGCGCCTCAAAAATATTGTTGGACAAAACAGAATATGGCGAACTGTCAAAGATGTTCAGGAGGAACAGGAGCTGGGAAACGCGCAAGAATGCATTGATGGAATACTGCAGAAAAAAAATATATGCAGAACGGCAAAAGTACATTGAGCCAGAAGATGAAGCGTCAAAAAAGATAACAGGCGATAAAGAACGGTATCTGCAAGCGATGAATACATCTGCAATAGAACTCATGAAGGTATTGTATGTGTGCATAGAAAATAAGAATATAAGGAATCTTATTCTGGAGGAACATAAAAATGAGATATAAGAACCAAAATCATGTAGATTTCACATTGAACTATGTGCTGCCGACATTCGCCTATTTCATTGTCTGGATAATAATAATACTTGTATGTCTTGCTCTTAAAGCAGATGTCTGGCATTTTTTCCTAGCCACGATATTGAATGGGACAATATATTATTGTTGGTTGAAGAAACTAAATAAATTTTGAAGGGGGTTTTATTATGAAGACAATTATACCAAACTGTAGTGAGGCAGTATTCAAATTCTTCACAACAGATGTAAAGAGAATTCAAACTATATTGCAAGCAATAAAAGACGAGATAGACTCGCATTATTCAAAGTCAGAACTGGACAGATGGCAAAAACGGGGGCAAATACCATTGTTGAAAGATCATAGAATGTATGATACAGGATGGAACGGCGAACTGGAATATCACGGATCGGAAGCTGATGAAATGAATAGGCAAAGAGTGATAATAAACAAAAGAGTGGAAGATGGAGAGTTAGACGAAGCGACAGCACAATCAATGCTGTTAGAACTTGAAATGAGAAAGACAAAGAAGATATACCCCAACTCCATGATAAAGGCATGTGCGGGGCTTGGAGACAACGATTCCATAATAACTGCTGAAGATGACGGCATAGTCCTGAATGTTGGCAATAATGACATTTCCGACAATGACACAGGTTGGATTGACGTTGTAAAGGATATGGGGATACCAGTAGCCGAAGCAGAGCACTCGGCAAAACTAAGGGAGATGGCACGCGATTGCACATGCGGCATAACTTACTTTGATGGATATGACAAGCTCATAACAGATGAAAAAACAGGGGAAGAGGATGAGGCAGTTTGATGTAATCAGCATTCACTTCACAACAGACTGTAACCTAGACTGTAAAATTTGCTATCGGCCAAAGAACAAAAAACCAGAAAAAAGCCAGAAGTTCTTTATTGATATGATACCATATTTGGCAGAACTTACAGGGCAGGTAGCTGTCGGCGGAGGAGAACCATTTTTATTTCCAGATTTTCTTGAAGATTTTTCAAAAAAGGCGAAAGACTATGGCATGATTACAAATGTGACAAGCAATGGGCGGACAACTATCGAAACACATACGTTGAAGCATATTGAGATGGTAAGCTTGTCCTTTGACAGATACAAGCTCGACAGGCCAGAGAAGGTTGCCGAATACATAAAACTTTCAAACAGCATCAGAAAGAAGGTAAGGGTGGGCGCAAACTTTTTGATAGACAACCATATGATGTCAGATCCAGACACCTTTCTTAATCTTGTGATAACACTGTTCGAACTCGCAAAAGTTGAAAGGGTGTTTGCGCTTTATCCAAAGAACGCAGAGTTCATAGACATATTGAAGCACCAGGAATATTACCAGGGGCTTTCATATTATTACAAGCATTTCTATATAGATGATCTGACAAGCAAAATACTTACTGAGAAAAAGTACTGTAATTGGACGAAACCATGTCATTATGGGCAAAGTATAGTATCGATAAATGAAGATGGATATGTCACAGGTTGCTCGTTCGACGGGCCTGAAAAAGCACTACTGAAGCTTGAAAAGCCAAATGACATATTGGAGATAAGGGGCGTTGTACCTGAAAAACGGTATAGCTGCCCATATTTAAAATGTAATGGAGGTTGCAAATGTCAACAAAATACGAACGTGAATTGAAGAAGATATTAGAAAAGAATGATTTTTTTGTGATACGCAGTGCAGGATCAAAATCGATTGACCTGCTGGCAGTAAAAAAAGGACCAGAGGTTTTTTTCATAGAGGAGAAAAGCACGCATGGGGATAAGTACCGTGTATCAAAGAACAAAGAGTCGAAAGACCAATATGATTTAAATCGTAAATTGGCAAAGAAATACGGAATTTTTGTCATATATGCAGTTAGGTACATATCTCGCAGGGCTGGGAAGGAATGGGAAATATATTCGCCAATATATGAGATGGACGACTATCCGATATTCAGGAGAGAGGAAGGAACTCCTTTGATGGATTGGCTCAATAACTTATAAACAGAGGTGTTTTTATGGGACAATATTATCAGCCAACATCTATCGACAGATTGGAATATCTATATACTCACGATTACGAGGGAAACGGATTGAAGCTGATGGAACATTCATGGGTTGGAAATATTTTTGTAGATACCATATGCAATCTACTGAAAAAAGGCGGCATCTGGCACAAGACGCGAATCGCGTGGATAGGTGATTATACCAAACCTGACGATTTAGCGGAAGTGCAAGTAGGTGATAAGTGCTTTGATTTGCACGAATTATATGATAAACCCTCCTCCGATAACCCAAAAGGCGTTATAAAGAAGATAAAACCAAAAGCCAAAAAGATGCCAGGCAGTTATCTGTTAGTGAACCACTCGAAAAAACAGTTTGTGGATATAACAAAATGCAAACCTGTAACAGTTGCCTGGTCTGATGATGAAGATGATAAGATTCATCCGCTACCATTGCTCACAGCTTCCAGCAACGGTCGTGGAGGTGGAGATTTCTTCCCAAGCAACAATAGCGGAAAATACATTGGAACATGGTGTGGAGACATCATAAGTGTTGAGTTTGAGATGCCCGACGGGTACAAGGAAATAGTTCCAAATTTCATAGAGTAAATGGAGGTGTTTATTATATCAATAGGATATATGGTGGTTCTCGCATTGTGTATTGTTCTAGGAATATTGAGTGCAATTGTTGCATTAGACTGGTTGATCGAATGGTTCAGGCAAAAAAAGTACATAAAATACTTCAATAGAAAGGGGGATATAAATTATCTTAAAAAGATAAACATATCAAACAGACACAAATTAAATGAGGACTTTATTAGAAAGGCAATAAGCGCATTAAATGAGGCTGAACTATGAAACTAAAATGTGTGGACTGTGGAGAAAAAATTGATTTGGAAGATGTTGGCGCCAAAAACAATTTTAAATTCAAAATTGTAAAGATTGGTAATTGCTATCATTGTATAAAATGCAGGGGATTTAAATTCCTTGTAGTGGAATTATGAATGGAGGTATTGAAAATGACAGATAAAGAGAAATTGAATGAAATACAAGATGAGTTGGATAAACTATATGCAAGACAAAAAAAGCTAAGGGCACAATTGACACCAGTAACAGACAGAATAAGATTTCTGGTGATCGAAAAAGGAAAACTGCTGAGAAAAACGCTTGTTGGAAAATATATTCATCAGATAGAAATTCTTAGTGAAGGATATTATAACGACAACTATCTGCATGTGATATCAAGTGATAATGGGGACAAGGCAATAGTTGAAGAGATTAAATTTCAACATAAGCCAGTTGGTGAGGGGCATGAGACTGTTGGATTTTCCCATCAAAAAGAAAAAATGATGGACTTGTTCTTGATTGACACAAAATCCATTGGCAGCGGAAACACAGAGATAACAAAAGAAGAATATCTTGCAAAAAAAGAACAGGCAATAAGAGAGATAACCTGATTGGAGGGGTGACGATATGTCCACTAGAGGATGTGTAGCAGTCGGAACAATTGAAGAATGGACAGGGCTATATAATCACGCTAACAGCAATCCATTAAATCTTGGAAAAGAGGTTTGGGCTGAAATAAACGAAAAATACAAAGGCGACTTGGCAAAGTTCTGCAAAGATATTATGAATTATGATGACTGGAGAAATTTCAAGGCAAACGGGGTGTGTAAATTTTGTGGCTTCCGGGGAAACGGCCAGCCAACAGCAATACATAGTCACATATATCATTTCGATCATCCAAACGAAGAAGAGGGATACAAGAAAGTCGATGATAAGATAAAGATGAACATAGATTCGACCGGATTTCCAGATCCAGACTGCAAATATCACGAACACAAAAAACTAACATCAAAAGTGACATCAGAAAACCCAGATCCGCTATTTATAGAATGGATATATCTCTTGAATCCAAAAGATGCGACAATATCAATACTCTCAAGAAGAAAAGACAAAGATTTTGTTCCTGGGGATTGCAAGGAAAAATATGTAAAAGACAAGGACGGGTACTATAATTACGGTCACTGCCGAGCCAAGCACGGGCTTGTGATACTTTTGAACGTGGGTGGAAAAGAGCCCGATTGGGAAGCAATACAGAAGATAGAGGCATAGACACATGCCTAACTGGTGTGAGAACACTCTTGAGATACACGGCCCAATCGATGAATTGATAAGATTTTTCGAGTTTGCCAAAACAGATAAAAATGATGAATATTCTAGATACAGGTACAGTAACAGGGACGGTAATGAATGGCTGCTGGATATGAATAGATTTATACCATATCCTAAAAAATATAAAATTAAGGATTTGAAAGTTCAGAAGGTGCGCAATAGAGAGGATTTTGAAAAAGAAAAAGCAAACTTCAGGAACATGGATGGAGAACAGAGAGCCTATTGGTTGTTCAAGAATAGGGAAGAGTCATGGGGGATGAAGGACGGTTTCAACAGTGGCGGATATGAATGGTGCTGTACTAATTGGGGCACCAAATGGAATTTCTGCTATGTGAGTTCAAATGTGACAACTGTCGAAGAACTCAAGAAACAAGATTATCTTCAGTACTTCTTCCAAACCGCCTGGGGCCCGCCAAATCCAGTGATAGCAAAGATGATAAAGCTTTTTCCAAAACTTGAATTTGAATTGAATTATTTTGAGCCAGGAAATGCATATAAGGGTGTTTTGACAGGCTCAAACGGCAAAATAATAGACGACCGCAACTGGAATATGGAGCGGGAGGACTGGGAGGAATACTATCAAGAATCCCCAGATTTGCTCCAGGATATGTTCCCTGGCGAATATGATGATGATGGCAACAGGATAAAGAAGGAGGGTGATGACAATGCCGAGGCAGGAGACAATAACAATCCTTAAGTTTGAAGAGCTTTCAGAATGTGCAAAAGAGAAAGCATTGGAAAAACACAGATTTTATGAAGTGGATTATGGCTGGTGGGACAGGTGTGGTGAAGGGCTGCTTGAACCAGACCAAGAGACAATGAAAAAACTGGAGTTGCAGATAGACCAATGGAGTTGCCCGATTATAAATTACAAGGTATCGGCTTTTGATATTGAGAGGAGCAGCTATCTGCAGTTGACAGATATCGATGTGAGAGATGAAAAAGCATTCAGGAAGATGCTTGGTATCCCCTTGTGGCTTTGGGAATATGTTTATTATACATTCAAAAACAGCCACAGGGAAACAAACACAGAACTCATTATTGAATTGGACTTGCCCGAGGGTGAGGAAAAGCCAGAGATAGAGCATTATCTTAATTTCCTTGCAAATGTGCATTTTAATGAGGCAAAAGCAATCTGGGATGAAATGATGGAAAATGCCTTAAAGATATTGCGGGACGATTACTATTATCTGATTTCAGATGAGGCGGTCGCCGAGATGCTGACTGCCAATGAATATGAATTTACAGAAGATGGAGAAATTTGGAGGTAATATATGTCACTGATTATATTAGTACCGACAAGTATCGGCACAGATGATATAAAATGTCCATGTTGCGGGGCAGGTTATCAGTTTGATGTTGACTGCGACTTCTGGGGGGCAGATGAAACTATACATAAGCATGAATGCAGAATCTGTGGAACGGAGTTCAAATATAAAGTGGTGATTGTACCAGAGCAGCACAAGGCTGAATTGGTAAAATGAATTGGAGGTAAAATTATGGGAATAAAAGAATTGGAGGAAAATAAGGCAGCACAAATAAAACTGAACAAGGAGATAAACGATTTCCAGCAACCAAGGTGGGAACAGGAGCAAAAATTGAAAAATGAGGCAAATAAGCTTATTGTGCAAAACATAATGGATGAAAAAATCCTGTCAAAACATTCATGGAAATGGGTTGAAGGCAGCTTCCAATGTGAAGTAAAACTAAGAAAATATCCAGAGTTGGATAAGATTACAGAATATCATGATTGGTTTTACCCGCATGGCTCAATCGATTTGACAAAGAACATATCACTAGGATGCTATGATGGGGAATTGAACATCTATATGAGTGAGGCAAGCGCAAAGGAAGTAAAAAAATTCATCGAGGAAAGCCAGATAAAACTGGATATAAGTCGCATAAATGAAAATATAAAAGGATTGGAGAACCAAATGAGGCAACTGAAATTACTTAAAGAAAAATTTGGAGCAAAAACAAAATGAAAGGTGTAAAGTTTAAAGCGCTAATAGATTTCAAGGGAAAGGAACTTATTGTTAACGTCATTGAAATATTGGTTGGAAACAGGGTTAGAGCTACAAACGAAAATGTTTATAAATATAAAAAACTGCTACAATATACTGGTCGAAAGGACAAAAATGGAGAGGAGATATATGAAGGGAGCATAATTCCATTTAGAGGGGTAAATGCACATGTTGAATGGGATGAAGATGCACTTACATATAAATTGGAACACGAAGGATTTTATGAGGTGTGGCTTTATTATGCGCTTCAGGTACAGTCATTAGAAGTTATAGGAAATATTAATGAAAATCAATGATTTGACCAAAGGGGGTAAATAATGAACGAACCAGAATTTAGAATAAAAATAAAACCAAAAGATGGCAAATGCCCGATATGTGGGCTGGAGGTAGATACAAAGGACTGGCTGTTCTTCAAACTGTTTGACAAATACTTGAGTGAACTTGTCAGTAAAGGATATTTGGATTTGGATACTCTTGGCACATATACAACGCGAAAAGACAAAAATAAGAAAAGGATATTCAGTGATGATATTGTGAAGTGGTCGGTAGGAGTATTTGGACCGCTTAACTATACATCGAAAGTGTATTTTGAAGACGGATCATTTTGGGTTGACTATCCAAAAGAAAGAGAGGAAAGAGAGCATCTGGACTACATAGATGATGACAGATTGGAGATTGTCGGGAACATACATGACAACCCAGAAATGTTGAAGGGGAAATAGACTATGCCCATTAAAAAAGACGAAATCCTAATAGGATATGTGGGTGTGGATTCTGGACAGTTGATGATATGCGATCCGGGCTATATAGATTCCGAATGGGAAAAAGAGGAAATATTGGCTGAAGAGACAGCGACATACCCTGATGGAACAAAGGAAAAAATAGTAAGATGCAGCAAGAGGTGGTTTGAATTGATAGACGACATCAATAATGGCAAAATAAAGATTGAAACAAAGATAACGCCAATTAACAACTTCAGCTATAATGCGGCATGTGCAAAGACGCTGTTGTGTGGAGGATATGGTCAGTTGAATTATGCAATTGGGCGTCCGGGAATTGCAGTAGTGTTCAATTCAGGCATAGGCGATGGATATTATCCAGTCTATGCAAAGATTGTCGACCTTGGCAAACTTGGAAAAAGAATTGGTGAAGTGAGAATAGATATGTTGGAGCATCCTTTATTGAAAGAGGAAATAGAGGGATGAGATATTTATATAAAGTGAGGTGAGGTTATGAATATCAGAAACACGAAGCGGTTTATAAAGCACATATACAGTTTGCATGTGAAGGGCGAACTGAAGATGAGGGGAAAACAGATACCAATTATGTTCGTTGGGGCGACAGGTGTCGGAAAGACACAGGTCATCGACCAGTGCGGCGATGAGATAAAAAAGGAATTCGACATTCCAGATTTTTGCGTCATAAATCTGCGTCTCTCACAGAAAGAGCAGGGAGACTTGGTCGGAAATCCATTCGAGGTCGAGCTTGTGCCGTGCCCTTACTGTATTGAGAATGGTATTGATGATTTCCATCACGATGTATTGCATGCAAAACACAAGTTGTTGCAGCACGTGGAGAAAGTACACCATAATGAATTAAAGAACAAATTGCCGACATATGCAGAACTGATGGACAAGATACGAACAAAATACAGTCATCTGGTGGATGTAAGAACCGCAAATGCAGTTCCAGATTTTTTGCCAAAAGGGGGACATGGAATATTACATCTGGATGAATACAACAGAGCAAGGACTGATGTCAGGAATGCGGCATTTGAATTTGTCGAAAAAGGGCAACTTGGTCTGTATAAACTCCCAAAAGGCTGGATGATATTGAGCAGCATCAATCCTCCATCAGAGGATTATATTGTCCATGATGTGGATGAGGCCGAGGTTGCAAGGTTCTGCTGGATATTGTTTTGCCCGGAGGCTGAAGAATGGATAAAATATGCAACTGACATCCATCTGAATCCAAATGTTATCAGATTCATAAAGGAATATAAGAAGTTCCTTGGAAATGAGATTGTAGACTATCCCTATGAGCCACATAATTGCCCCCGAACCGTGGAAATGATGGCACATCTGCTGGAGGGGCTACCAGAGAATCTAGTTTATGAAGTTGCTTCAGGCTGCATCGGACCTGAGGCTGCGACGTCTTATATGGCTATGCTGAAAGATAGCAAACGTCCTGTTGCGGCAGAGAAGATTTTAAACAAATACAACTCGGTGCAAAAAACTGTAATTGATTACTCAAAAACATCCAATAATAGGGCAGACCTTGTAAGAGCATCAGTAGATGACATACTTATGCTTCTGGCAAAACGGGAAGACAAGCTCACAGATGAACAGATACACAACCTCTATATGTTCACAAACGACATTCCAAAGGATCTAACTGTCGGGTTCATAAAGCTGATGGCAAAATCAGACAATGAGAACGTGCAGGCGCACTTCAGGAACCTATCTTCGTCTGAAGAGATGAGGCAGATGATACAGGATAACTTCAGCAGTATTGGGAGAGGGGCAATATGAAGAAAGAAATGAAGCAGTATGAGCATATTTTTCAAGATGCCTTGGGGATGCTTATAAAGCATCATCCCTTCTTCGGGCACATAATGGCAAACCTGGTGAGGATTGAAGATCCAAATGTCAGATTGTTCTCACTATCAGTGTCACCTGAATCAAAGATAGCACTGCACTACAATCTTGAGGATATAAAATATGTGGTTGAAGAACTGAAGGTGGAACTAATAACACTTACAGCTGAGATACAGCATACTGTCTACCATCTGATAAATGAGCATCCATTGAGGAAGAAAGATGGCAAATACGACGCATGGATTGTCACACAAGAAGGGCCTATGATGCTGTTCGACATAGCTTGCGATATTGCAATCAACCAGTATATCAAAAATTTACCGGAGACGGCATTAAAGCTTGATTCATTTGCAGGTCTAGATCTGCCAAAAGAGGAGAATGCAGAATATTATTATTATACATTGCTGGAGCTTGCACAACAGAACATGCAGCAGATGATGCAGCAGGGCGGCAGTGATGGAGAAGGTCAAACAGATGCAGGGGATGCCGGGGGCGTTCTTTTCAGCAAAGGTGGAACACCAGAGGACAAAGAGCAGGAGAAGCAAGACATACAAGGATTTCTACCGCTAAATTTAAATGAGTTCCTGCACGACCAGATGGCAGAAGGACAGGATGGGAACGGACAGACACCGCAACAAAGAATGTCGGGGGCGATGATAGATGACCACAATTGGGAGGAGATAAACAATATGCCGAGTGAGATGGTGCACAATACCATAAAAGACATGGTAAAAAGAGCTTACCACCAGACAAAGTTCGGAAGTGGAATTGGGACATTGCCGGCAGGTGTCGAAAGGATGATAGAGGAATCAATGAAACCAGCATATGATTTCAGGCCACTATTGAAAAGATTCATAGATGGAGAACTTTTCAGCCACTATATTGATACAAGAAAACGACCTAACAGGCGATTTGGTTACCAATTCCCCGGAAAGAAATCTGTGATGAAGGCAAAGGTCGGCGTTCTTGCTGACACAAGCGGAAGCATGGATGAATTGGAATTAGGCACGATAGCAAAGAATCTGCAAAATATCAATGAATATGCTCAAGTTATTCTATTCGAAGTTGACACATGTATACATTATCTGTGGGAATATTCGCCAAGCAAGTTCAAGAAGATATTGCACGGCGGCGGAGGAACCGTATTCAACGATGTTTTCAAATTGCTTGACAACTACAAAAGCAATAAGAAATTATTGGATGCGCTCCCAGAGGAACAAAAGCAAAGGGCGCACATGTATATCCAAGACATCAAAGCATTGATAATCATTACCGATGGGGAAGTTTATGGGAGCGGTCTCAAAAAACCAAGAATACCAGTGATGTGGGCGCTCACAAGTAAAGCATGCACCCCACCGGTTGACTGGGGTAAGGTCATATATTTGGATAATGCGCCAGAAAAACATAAAAGAGGGATATGAAATGAATAGTAATATACCATTAAATGAGCCCAAAAGATATGTGATATCAAAAAAGAGCGAATGCAACATAATCGGAACAATTGGCTTATTTATAATAGGGATAGGGCATCTGTTAGGCAATTACTACATTTCTGGAATAGGAAGTGGAGTTGCTCTAACAGTTCTACATTTCCGAGCCGATTATTTATAATGGACTAGGGGGTTAAAAGATATGGAAGAGATATCAGATGAAATGTTTGTCAAAGAGATGAGGATTTTATGGCAGAATCTATCAGTTCAAAAAAGGAATAAGTTGGGTGATCTGATAAGGGATTATTTTAATCAAGGGGAACGCACTGAAAAGATAATCTTCAAGATGCAGTGTAAGATATAAAATTAGGGGTGTGAAAAATGAGTAAAAAGGAAATGAAAGTAACCATAGACGGAAAATCAATAGAAATTGAAGTATTGAGACCTATGCTTTTCCAAGCTACTTTAAGATGTTTGCGCGAAAATTTTGAGTTTAGGGAGTTGGTAAAAGAGCCAAAAAATCTCAGAAAGAACAAAGACGGAGAGCACTACTTTTATGGTGTTATCAGTATATTCGGACTACTCAAAAGGATAAAATTAGCGAAATTCAATTCCGAAGAAGATGAAGAGTTGTTCCTCGAAGGAATGAAGAATGCAAAAGACGTTAAAGAAATGCTTTCTGAATTTGATAGTGAACTAATAATCAAAACGAGTGTGTAAAAATGGGTGGAACGGTAGCAGTTACATTAAGGGCGCCAGATGGAACTGAATACAAGATGAACCGATGGACAAACACATTGCCGTGGTTTGTCAATAACATACGCCTTGTAAAAAAGGATAAGAAGCACATAGACAACTATCTGGAACAATGGTTGAGGATGAAGGCAGATTGGGAAAAGCATAGGAAAGACAAAAAATTCCAGTTCAACATGACAGAATGCTATTCCCCATTCCCAGCATTTCTTGCACCAGAAGGATATGGGCTTGTAGTAATAGATATGGTAAACAATCAAATTCTTTCCTCACAGGGATATTGCAGATTCGGTCATCTTAACATGGCTGCAGTATTGAATGACAAAGGAGACAAATATAATTTTGAGATAGAAGACGAATCTAACTATTTCAGGGCAAAAGAATTCTTCCAAAATAAATTGGCAACCTATTTGAGGATTGTAAAAAAGAAGGGAAAATACACTGGAGAGCCAACAGGAATTGATTTTAAGCAATTCCTGGAGCTGATAGAAGATTATCAAAAAAATCCGACAAAAAAGAAATACAAGCTTTTTTCAATGAGCAAGATACAAATTAATCTATCACCATTTACAATAAAATATTATGACAAATGCAATGACATGTTGCCAGATTTGGAAGGATTGGGATTCAAGATAACTAAAAAGGAAGAACAATTGTGGGGCGAATGGAAAAAGGAGATGGAATCAGATGACGACAATTGAGATAGATATAGAGTATGCGAAGAACATCCTGAAAGTTCTTGATGCCCACGTGAGCATGGGACTTGAGATTGTATCCCAAGATATAAAAGACATTGTCTCAGAGGAAGCATATGAGAAACTTATGCATATCCATTATAAATATCACAATGCAAACTGCGGTCCTTTCAACAGGGCATTAAAACAAATGATTGAGGCAAAATCCTAAATTTTTATTTTTCAATAGATAAATAGTTCTCTCTGGTTGTATGGTTCGTACAATTATAGCATTTTTTGAAACGCATATCCTGATAAGACAAATCTTAACAGGAGTGTTGCATATAGCAATAATTCCGGGTGCGAGACATTCGTCTCTGCACACCTGAATTCTTGTTAGATGCTAAACTATTAGGTATTTGTCTATTGGAATGATGGAATGATTAGAAGGATGATGATTTCTGCGGTTCGCAGAAGGGGATACTTCGCTCTGAAGTATATTTTTCCGCAGCACGGCCAGTCTGGCCAAGTGCTGCAAAATATGTACGCAGGTTAACACCGTGGTACAGTAATCATTCCATAAAAGACAATCAGTAAATGATTCTGTGGTTCGCAGAGGCTGTTAAAATCAACTCAATAAATATGAGACGATATACTTGGGAAACCAATTCCCAGTATATTGTGCAGTATTTGAGCTGGAAGACCAGCTCCATAAAATCGAAGTGATTGTCTGTTTGATGAGAATTGGTCGGATGCTTCAGCGGCACGCTGAAAAGGACGTATATAATAACAAAGATGCTACCAGTCAACACGCAAATATGACTGGAACAAAACCCGAGTTGATCTTAAAAGATCAACACGCATTTGTTCCCGTCATTTAAGCAATTCTCATTATCTGGATTGGTATAAAATTTCTAGTGGTACGCTAGAGCGGAAACATCTCTATACCTAATAGAAGGCTAGGTTCTTGCAGGACCATTCCGCGATTGTGATGATCCTGAAGGATCATCCCATTCACTACAGGACCGTTTATAACAAAGCAATCCAGAATCTGATGATTAGTCATTTGTCGGCATGGAACGTGCCGGTTTTAATCGTCGTGTTCTCTCATAATATTATTTACATCAAACGCTAAATAATATCTAAATACGACTGAGCCGGCCCCATGGCGCAAGAACGCCATGAGGACCTAATCAGTCGGATTGAATTGGTAATCATCAGTAATGATATGGGGACTAGATGTTATTGGATTCCAGCGGTACGCTGGAAAATGGAAGACATGTCTTTCATGCAATTGTATTTGAAGGTTGGCTGGGCTCGTAGATATGAATATCTACTCGGCTGGCAACCTTCAAAGTAAAAGAAAAATGAGTCCTAAGGATAGGACTCCTCTATTAAGTAGTCCATAAAAGATGAAAAATCAGCATGAATATTTCAGCGGTTCGCTGAAAGTGAAACAAATTTAAAAATGCATTGGCAATTGTTCTCCTGCCTGTCGGCAGGATAACTCGCTGCTAAACCCAACGGCATAACAGGCAAAGCCTTAATGCTCTCGGGTTTGAGTGATTTTTCAATTAGGTCAATCAGAAAACAACAGCATGTTGTGCGAAACGCACAGCTGTCAAAATTAAGGATATGTAACTGATATTCCCAGGCCTATCCAACCTAAAGTTCTAGCAATGCCGGTGTGCTACATCGAAGGACTGTTGTCCTGTCAATAGCACACAGGCATGCTACGAAAGTGATTGACCGTGAGATGAGCAGAAAGAATGGTTTTGCGGCACGCAAAGATACAATCTAAGATGAGGAAGTAATTAATTCTGCAATACCAGACCCAGTGGTCTGGTCTTGTTAATAGTTTCCGGGTGGCGCTCACCCGTAATCTAAGTGCTCATCAATAGCATATGGTGAATAAATAGCAATACTTCTGTTGATAGCAGAATGTTGATGGAAATCATCAATGTATTGGATGGAGTCTGCCCGCTTATTTTGCGGGCAGGTGAGCAGATTCCTCCGTCTCGAACTAGCCGGGCGGATGGATGTATTTATTCACATAGGGTAGATGATTAGGAAAAGGCTTTACGGTTCGTAAAGTACGAATTCAGGGATGTAAGAATATCGTGTTCATCCCGGATCAGCAGGTGATCCGCGCTAGGAAGTGTCTCTTGATGGAGCCAAAGTAATCATCTCCAAAAAAAGAGGTTGGAATTGAAATGTCGATGGTGCGTCGACATGCGATAAACATTATATCGCTACATCCTGCCACTCCTCCACAGGAGGAGTGTTGTATGATTTATCATGAAGCCAGAGGATAAGCCCTCTGCCCTCAAATAAACAGCAACCTCTCATATGAGAATTTCTTGGGATTGGCAGTATGTCAGTGCTGCGCTGACAATCAAAACTTGCATTTGGCAAAGCATATCTCTCAAAGGGCGCCCGCCGCCCCCAACACAGCCGTGTTGGCGGAGGAGTGCCCCCTTCGCAATCTAGTTGTGGCAATCGTTGCCATCCGGGCGTGAAGGTTGCGACCTTCACAGCCCAATTGCAACACATGCCGCAAAGTTATAGCTATCCCAAGAAAATTATGTAGAATAGTCAGATGTCTGTATGGAACGTACAGTTGTTATTGAGAATGCCACTATATGATTCAACAGTGGGTCTCAAACGCGGATTCTGGAGCCATCTCCATGGAAAACCAGCTGCTCGCTCCGCAGCGCAGCACGGTTTCCACCGTAGATGACTATTAGTATTCTACATTATTTGGAACTGGATAAAAGATAAAGCATCAGTGATGCGCTGATGATTGTATGATTATATAATCATTTAATCAGAAAACAGCACGAATGCAGATTCATTGCAAGAATCTGCAAGATGCGCCTTTTCTTGGAGAAATAAATCGGGACTCAACAATGTCGAGTCCCGATTCCTATAAGCAAAGCAGTTCCAAAATGATTTGGAAGGGATTAGTGAGAGCAATATGGCGGTTCGCCGTGGTTCAGTTAAAAGTTGAATGCAATATAATGCCGTCCCCAGCGTTCTGAGCCCGTAGTGACGGCAGCATAGTTTTTATCTTTGCTAGTCGTTTGATGCGATAAATCGCATCAAGCAGGGCGCAAAGCAAAAGCAGTAATCCCTGATGCCGAGATAGGAAAATGTTTTGATGGCACGTCAAAAGAGTAAAAATGAAGTCATATGGATTGGTCGGAGTATGTCACTAGAGCCTTGACATCCACAGACCATAAATCTGGAAGACCTTCATCAAAGAGTGTTACTCTTCGCTTCGGTCTTCAGAATAAAGCTATCTCTAAATATGCGGAAAGCCTGGATTAGACAATCCAGTATCTCTATGGTGCGTAGAGGTCGATAAATCTCATAGAACATATGGATGTCACGTGCCATGGGCGAGAAATGCTGAAGCTATTCGCTTCCGAATGTCTCGCCCCCTAGACGTGGCCTCACAGAAATAAGTAGTTCAGGCATATTTGATAGAATAGAATGTGATGGGGTGGCACGCCCCAATTGCTATGAGTCAGTTAGCAATAAGAATGATACCAGCAGTGAGACGCTGGTATCCTAATTAGTAAAGCAATAGGATTGTCTTCCAGCTCAAGCTCTGGAAGACGGAATATTGTTTATAAAAGTATTCTATATCAGGAAATACATATTGGATTTCCAGATGGAATCATCTTTGAGGTACGCAAAGACATGAGGCATATTGCCTAAATGATATATCTCCGGCCAAGTGGTTGGGGAACGAGTGACCGCCGTCAGGTTCAATACTTGAACCTTTTGGAGGTCATCTTTGGTAGCATCTGGAACCTATGAGCATCTCAGTTGGTTTTAAGATATTGAAGTGGCACGCTTCAGTGGACAACTAGCTGGTTGAACATTACCTTTCGGATCCTTTGCCTCCAAGGAGGCGGTAGGATCCGAACAGTAAACAAGAACTTGTAATCACCCCTGTGGGCTGATCACAAGTTCTTTTTAGCAACTGGGATAAGATGAAAGGAGGTAATTGATATGAACATATCTGAGGATATTGTGAGTGATGTAATTACTGCATATGATGCAGTTCTAAAAGAGCTTAAAGATAAAAACCAATCTATAAGCAAAACATGCCACAGCGCTATATGTGAGATGGTTATGGAAAAATTGCCATAGGAGGAATTTTATGGTTGCATTAAATAAGAATGAAATGAAGGATGCTGAGGAAATTGCAGGTGTAAAAATAGAGCAGACTGATGTAACGCATATCATCAGAACTCATACAGAGGGCAAGAACTGCGGTCATATTTCAACTTTGGAATTGTCTGAAGATAAAACAAAATGGTTTATACAGACAGTTAACGGAAATTTAGTTCAATTAGAAGACTATAGAAATCTGGATAGGATGGAGATGGAATAAAATGGGGCAAGTAATGGAAAAAGCAGATAATAATGGAAAGGAAAGACCAGATCCAATTAAGATTTGTAATGAATTGTTTGGGGATTTTGATATATTCCACAAATATTTTCTCAATATAAAATTTGGCGGGATGCCCGCATCAGCACACCCAAAGGCACATGCAATTGCCAAAATCAGAAATATGAATGAATGGCCAAAGAACTACAGGCAATTGCGCCATATGGCTGCAATATGCTATGAATGCACAAACAAGTCGCTCATAAAGGATTGCAAATGCAGTTTGAAGGCAATGGTTGGGGAATGCGAAGCATTCTTCATGGAAGCAACACGTGAGGATGCTCGACTGAATGCTGAAATCAATAAAAAGAAAAAAACAAAGAGGTGATATAAAATGCCAGTTGAATATAAGGAAAAACATAACATATCTATTATTTGCGAGGTATGTGGGAAAAAACAGGAATTAAAAAACAATGATTTTCCAGAGGGGTATGTGATTTACTCACAATATGGTGATAGGCTTGAGAATGAAGAACCCGCAAATGGCGAAGATGTAAATGATGTTGATGGCAATACCTTAGATGTTGATGGATATGAGTTGAATGACCGTCTTCTAACATTTCACAAAGATTGTTTTGAAGAGCTAAAACCTTGGATAAAAGAGCATATGGGATTGTTGATTAGGGCAAATGCTCACGAAACGATAATAAAACTTGATAAACCAAGGGAAAGCAAAACAATTCTCATATTGTACGATGATATAACTTATGAAGCAAAAGTGATTGTATTTGACACAGTTGAGCAAGCGATTGAATGTGCAAAGGAAAACATATCTGGCTCAGGGGATGAAGTTTACCCTAAAGGCTGTTTAATAATAAATGGAGTGTCACATCACATATCGCCATATACAAAAGTGGACTTTAACAATCTCGTCAGAAAGGATACAACCATGACGGTTGGCGAAATAAAGGCAAGGATGATTGAGCGCATAAAAGCAATGCCTCATCCAGTCGAATTTCTTGTTGGTGAAGCAGATGGAGACTACGGCTATAGGATGCACAAGGATCTCACAATAAGTTCAATAGGTGATTATTCGAATCCAGATGCAAAAACGCTTGAAGATTTGTCAATAGTGGATCTGGCAAATTTTTTGTTTCGCAACGATGATGAATGTAAGAAATGGAGGAAAGAACACAATATGGCTTGTGATTAGATGTATCATATATGCGATTGTGGAAATAAATCAGAAACCAAGATTTGTGCATATTGTATGATTATTGCTGAAGTATTGGGGGTAAAATTATGACTTACAATCTAAGAGAAGATATTGAGAAGATAGGTGGAAAAATATGTTTGGTAATGTCTGAGAAACCAGTGGCGCCAGAAGCATATGAGTTCAGTTACAATAAAAAACGCTGGTGGATTTCAAAAGACAAGGACATTTCAATAAAGCCGTACAAAATAAAATATGCAATACAATCCAAAAAGGATGGGATGGCTGGCTCAGCAGTGTTCGACTGGATAGAGCCAAACAGCAAAAGCCTGAAGGATTATCTAAATTCATGCGCCAGACTTCCTCAAGCAAAAAACACAGGGGATAAAGAACTATTTATCGAAATAAAGATAAAACTTGATGAAAGATGGCTGGAATTACTGGAGAAACATGAACTGACTGAAGAAGAAATAAAAGAGAGAGTGAAAAAGGAACTGGCAGAGCAGTTGGCAGAAGTTCCAATAACCATCAGCAACAAAGATAATTTAAAGAATCTTTTATCACCAGTCGGTGAGATTGAAAGCATGGAAATATCTCATTGGTTCAAAGGAAAGTGAAAGTAATGACATTGTGTGGAAAAACAAAACCGGAAGATATCTGTGAACATCTGAAAGCCGTTATTAAAACCATAAAAGAAAACAACATTGAGATGATGCACGATTTTCAAGGAACTGACCTTTTCTGCCCAGAATGCAGAAAAATAGTCTCCCTTGAGGCATATGGGGATAAATTCACAGATAAAGATGTCGGGGGCAGATAATGTATCAGTTGATAAGAAAAGGTAGAAAATTAACCAAAACTGAAGAAAAGGAAATAATCAAGCACTGTAAAAAACATCCAGACAAAGACGGCATCGTACAGGCATTGTCAACAGTATATATGTGTTCCGAGACAAATATATTAGAAACGATAGTTAAAGATAAAATGGGGCTGATTAAATGATATTTACAGATGAAGAATGGGAACAGATAAGAAAGATAGTTTACAGGCGAAAGAATCACTACAACAAATTCTACATAGTGAAGAGCGACGGCAAGAGCAAGAGGATGATTCTTGCGCCAGATGATGAACTGAAGGCACTTCAACTAAAACTTTTGAACAACTATCTCTATGTCCATTTTGTGCCAAGCGTGTTCGCAACTGGCTTTGTGGTAGAGCGGTCAATTGTCGACAATGCGCTTGCGCATGTCGGGGCAAAAATAATTGTGAATGTCGACATCAAAGACTTTTTTCCGAGCATTACGGAAAGGATGATAAATCTGCCTGTATTTCATGAGAGGATTGTCAGGATATTGGAAAGGATGAAGGCTGTAGAGATTGCAACCAGCGAGGGAAAGATGCTTCACCAGATTTCTGATGATAAAAGATGTAAACTAACAAAAGACGAAAGAGCTCTTTGGACAAAACGATCGAATCTGCTGGCAAAAATGGTAACTTATCCATATAGTTGGGGAAGTGCACTCCCGCAAGGCGCACCGACATCACCTGCTTTAAGCAACATAATATGCTTTGAGATGGACAATGTCCTGTCGGGTGTTGCAAAGCGGAACGATGCAATATATACAAGATATGCAGATGACCTTACATTCAGCAGTTGCATCAACACAAGACTGAACCGCATAATACCAGTCATAAAATCTGTCATTGAGAACTACGGATTCAAGGCGAACGAGAGGAAGATACATGTTAACAGAAATGGTGGTAGGATGCAGGTTACAGGTTTGGTCGTCAACGACAAGGTGAGTTACGGTCGAGGTCGATGGAGGATAATTAGAGCAATACTCCACAATGCAAAAATGAATATATGCAATGATAAATTGCTGGTTCCATTTGATGTAAATCACTTCAGGGGAATGGCTGCATATATCCACAGTTTTGATGAGCCAAAGGCAGCATTCATGAATCAGGAAATTGATAAGATAGTTGATGGGTTAAAGGAGTTGAAAGAAAAATGAAAAAACCTAGAAAGTATCTTGTGAAAAATGCACTATTTGGAACTGCAAAGACATTTAATCGTAAGATAGATGCAATGGAATATAAGAAACAACTCAATGAGACAGACTGGGGTGAAAATGTAAATGCTGGAAAGGCACATTTATACAAATTTATAGAATGAGGTGATGACTTGAAACAATTGCAATTAAAGGAAGAATGGAACATAGCTTCCATTTATTCTTTCTTCAATAGAACCTTTAATGAAATCCCGATAATTGACTGGGAAAATAAAGTAAGAATTTTCACAAGATATATCCAGAAAAAGGTTCCAGGTGAAGAAACAATCAATGTAGATATTGTAAAAAACATGATTCACGAAAACAACGATGATTACCTCCCAGTCATAGGAGATACTGATGATATAAGATGGATACTTCAGGAATGGGCAAAAGACAATCTGGATGAGAACCAATTCATACATACTGAGTGTGTGGAAGGCGTCCAGTGTTCGAACATCAGAGTCATGTTATTCGAACTTAAGAATATCAATATGGAATCAAAAGAACTTAATTTGAATTGGAGGAAAGATGATGTTGCCAGGAAGTCCATTTAAGGAACCAAGACAGAAGCAATCAACACAAAAGTTATCCCCCAAGGAAAGGCAATGGAAAACAATCTATGATGAATATGGCGGACGCTACGATGATCTTGTAACTGCCTATCAGAATGTTTTGGATGAAAACAAGAAACTGAAGGAACTGATAAAAGAAAGTGGGCAGATTCCAAGAAATGTGATAATGCAATTGTTGACTGAAGAGCAGAACAATACTGAGTATGCTAATTCGTCAGATGTCTGCAGAGGGCTTGAGATAGCAAAAGCCATTGTAACCAAGATTGGTTTCGGTGATTTCCGATGAAGATTACATTTGAGATACAAGATGCAAAACATCAGGAAGATGAGTTCCACAACTTGCACCCAGAGGATAGAATCGATTTAATTAAAAGCGCAATATCTGACGGGTTCAGGGTGCCTGAGGAATTCATAAAAGTGCTTGAGGTGGGGGATTAAATGAAATGCCCGAATTGCGGAACAGTTGCAAACGACAAGGATTTTGATGACAACACTGCAAGAATTACATTTTGGATTGACAATAAAGGATATTTTGTATGTGAGTGTTTTGAATGCAATTGTGAATGGAAACAGAAAGGAGAAGACAGCATGCCTATTATAACTAAGAAAGGTGATTAGATATGACTGATTTGTACCTATTTGGCATAACAACTGCCAGGCGGAAAGGAAAAAATCTTTTCTTATTGAAGATAATGGCTGAGAATACTGGCAAAGGGAAACAGCTTCTTGAAACCATTGAAGATATTATTAAGGCTCAATTCAAAGACGCTCATTTCAATAATGAAAAGATAAAACTTGTTAAAGAGCATGTTGGTTATCATAATAAAGGAGTCAGATGATTATGAAAATAGAAATATTTTATCAAAAGATGAGGGTAAAGAACTGGAGCCTTACAATAATCTCAAATAAAGAATATCCTGTCAAAGAGGATATTGAAAAGTATTACAAACTAATCCAGTTGCCGATTGATTTCTGGGATGCAAACTTAGATGAAATCGAGGACGACACCCTCTTAGAAAACATATTCTTGATGATGAACAATTATGATGAGAACCCTCTCAGCAACAGCAAGATGCAGAAGTGGCTGAAGGAGAACAACATATCGCACACTTCGATGAGCCCAGGTGATATTGTAAGCCTTGACGGCAGATATTATGTATGTGATATCATTGGCTGGAAGAAGATGGATACATGAGTTCAAGTTTCATATACTGCTATTTCAAGGTCAGAGCAAATCAAGACCTGAAAAAGACAAAACAATCAATGTTGAGCGCTTTGAAAGACAATATAGAGCGGGGAATCATAAATTCTAAAAATCAGGAAGTAATGTCCTTTTATGAGAACACGACTGGTGATTATCCTAAAGAAGATGAAAAATCTTGGAATAAGATGTCGCAAACAATAGAAAATCTATTTCAGGTAATAGACGATGACTATGATGTAGGATGTATATATCACTACGGGTGGAACATCTATTTCGCAGGCGGCATGAGTTGGGGGGGTGATCCAAGTGACAGTTTTACAGCTTTCAACAATTTTACTTGTCTCCCAAAATGCATTCTGAAGGCAGGGTGTATAAGATTTTAAAAATGGCAGAAACAAATAAATTTGGAACAATTGAACTTGTCGATCGTGAATTGTTTTATATTTGTTTTAATCGGAGGGATACATAAATGGATGCTGATAAATCATATGTAACAATTGAAAAATGTTTGATATGTAGGGGAGATACCGGCGCTCTCGTGTTGGACAAACGCATGAGACCAACATTTGAAATGCGCACATCCTTTCCAAATAGCGTCTGCCGCAGTTGCAGGAAAAAATATATTGAAGGCAAAGGTGTGATGCTGTTAGATACAAGCTCTGGAAAATTGGTTGTGATAAAAGATGAGGCATTTAAGCGCATATTCAATGCAAAGATACCGTCAAGCCGCATCTCTCTTGTGGATGAGAATATGTTTGACAAAATGGGTATTAAATTTTAAAGTAGGTGATACTTATGTTTATGGATGGGCGCGCATTGGGGTTGATTTTAATTGAAATCAGGTTTTCCTTATAGAAACAAAAGACCTATGTTTGAATATGAAGTATCAATTCCATATATACTAATCTTTAAGATCGGGTCTGAAAAGAAATTAACTCGTGCCAAACTGTTGCAGAAATGTCACGAGGAGGGTTGCGGCTCAGCATCGTGCTACGATGACGACAAGGCAGAGATAATATCTGGAGAGCTGCAGGAGGCATAATATGAAAATAAATGTGAAGATGAGAAAGACAAAACCTCATGTATTTGATGACGAGTCAAACACAGAGGATATGCATATAGCCTGTGATTTTATAGGAGATGCAAAAAAGGCAATCCAATCAATAATAATGGCTGAGATAAGCAACAGGCTGACCGTCGATGTGGACGGAAAAGAATATCAATGGGAAGTGGAGGTGATGTTGTTTGGAAAAACAAGCTAAAGAAACAACAAAACCTAAATCAGACGCATGGCGTAAAGAATTCGGTTTTGTAGACGCAAAGATAGATTTTGAGTTCCATCTTGATGAAAACGATGTGAAAGATGCAGAGCGCATAGATGAGAATGTGCGCATCATAGAGATAAACAATGTTGGTATTGAATTTGGATTTGAAGACGAGTTCAGGAAAGATGGAAAGATAATGGTCAAAATAAACCTTGGCTTTGCGCATGCACTTATTCCAAAATCAGAATTTGAAAAGGCATTGATGCACTACAGGCTTGTTAATAATGTTGGACGGGAAAAACTCATAGAGCGGGCATTAAAGCAGGGGGCGAGGTGATGCCGATACCTGACGACATAAAGGAAGATGAACTGCTGGCATTACTGAAGGCATACGATGAATACATACAGTCAGCCAATGATGAAAAGAGATACGATACTGGCTGGATGCCGGTATGTATAAATGAATTCTACGACAATGAATGGCAAGACATTCTAACTGATGAAAAAAAGAAAAAGGAATTTGTCGTTCATATGCAGAAGTGCAGAGGATGCAACAAGAAGTATCCAAGACACATATTGGGCATAAAGGTCAAATGGTGCCCATACTGCGGGCAGACGTCGAGAAATTCAGAAGAGACAAAAGTAATGGAATATGGGGAACTGCAGGAAGCTGCAAGATTGAATGGAAAATGGTTATAGCTACTGATGAGAGGTGATGGTCGATGGAGCCGGCTGAACAAAAGCCAGAGATGAATGAGAACAAATGCGTGATAGTGCGAGGTTTTTATCCAAGCCCAAATGGAGAGGATTTCGCACTGATGATGACTATGTTTGACAAAGGATACAGGGAGTTGTATTATTCAGCTCCATATCATTGGGGACTTATAAATCCAAAGACTAAAAAGATATTCACATATACTGAAGGGGACACATGCGATATTGTGTGCCCAAGCCACGATGTGATGATAAAGGAGGCTGAAGAGTATCTTCAGTTCATGAAGAAGAATTTCCCAAAATCGCCAGTCGTCTGGACTGATGGAGAACTCTTCATTGAAGAATTAAAACAAAGGAGTGGTGCCAATGGAAGTGGAGTATGATGGCAAGAGAAAATTGAGAAAAAAGAGAATGGGGTTTGATGTTTTCAGACATAATTTTACAGCAGACTTGGGTGATGAATTGGATGTAAGTTTTCATATCATAGAACCAGACCCATACAATATTCATCTAGATGCGGAGCAGTATATAACAGCAAAACAACTAATTTTAACCGGAACTGCAATATTGGGAGCAAAGGCTTTCATTGAAAAAACAATGAATGATGAGATGAAATACGAAAAGCTGATGAAATACGAAAAGCTGAAAAGATTAAAAAAGACGCAAAAGAGGCGGTGAATAGAAATGAACGACGATGAGATGGAAAACCTTGGTGTACTTGACAGTAAGGAAATTCCAGAAAGCTCACTTTTGGGTTTTCTTGTTGGTGTGGTACACCACCAGTTCACAATGAACCAGACTCCTTTGGAAAAGATAATGACAAAGGCTGGACTGCCGGAGGAATACTGGCCAAACAAGCCAAGAGGTCTCCCAAGCTTTCAAGCTGCCTGCCGCTATCTTGAAAGCCCAAAGGTGACTGAAGTAATATTCCAGGATCCAGAATCAAAGGCAGACATCAAGTTCAAAGTCGAATACATGGTGGACGTGCTGAACGATGGTAGCAGACAACTGACCAGAAAGATACATTATCCAGAAAGTGCCGCCGCAAGTCCAGAACTGAAAGAGATCCTTGAGGTCTATGTGAACACGACGCAAAAGGAACCGGAGAAGATGGCAAAGTTCACATATGATGAAAAATCTGATAGCATCAAAAGGACAAACCTTTACAAGAATGAAAGCGAGCTTGACATAGGCGCAATGACAGATGTGCAGCACGCAAAGTTGGTAGAAAGATTTAATAGCATAAAGAAATGCTACACTGCGAGATACCTGAAGGATGCATGGTTCAGGATGTTGAGACGTGAAGGTGCCATACCCTGGCTGAAGAACTGCGGGTCATTATGGTTCATACCAAAGAATGCAAAGAGGACAGTAACGGCATTTGGTGAGGTATACAAGGCGATACATGGCGAGTACGGAACATGGCGAAGCGTACCCATAATCGACACACAACAGCACAGGGAATATCTGAAGGAGGATATACAGATTGAATATAAGGATAGATTCAAAAGTTTTCTGAACGGAATAGCAAAAACAGTTGAATCTAATATGGATGAGGAAAAGAGAAAAGAACTTCTCAAGAAACACAAAGATAAATTTGAAGAGACTCTTAAAAAAGAGCTTATTGATAAATACAATGATCTGCTCGGCATGAACATAAGTGCCAGGGTACAGGATTTCAAAGGCATAAAATTTGACAACAGCCGGCTTGAGGCCGCAAGGGAAATGCTGTTGAGTGTTTAGTTGGAGGTGGTAATGGATATGAGCAAGAATGTAGTTGTATGGTGCACAATAACGCAGGTAAATCCGATGATATTGAAAAAGGCAATGGGAGAAATGATGAAACATCTGGACGGACGACTGACACATGTGAATGATTACAAGTTCCAGTTCTATTGTGAAAAGTTGAGTTTCTATAATGTGACAATAAAAATAGAGAATCAGCTGATAAAGATATCTGGTGAGGAGAGCAATGTGAAGCGGGTTCAGGAGACTGTAGAGCAGTTCTACAAAGCAATGATGCTTGAGGAACTTCAGAACTGCATACACAGCGAGATAGAAAAGCAAGACATTCTTTTAGAGATAGAGGTCTGATGCAATGCCAGTAATAAAGATACGGATTAAAAGAAATGGAAAAATGGATATCGATTATGACGGATTCCCCAACAGTTCCTGCGATGTTGAGCACGACAAACTGGTCCAAAAGCTGAGGGAGGCGGGCATAGAGATGAAGACGGAGACCGAAGTCCCAAAGGAAGATGAATTGCTGCAGCAGGAAACGCAATATGAATAAATACAAGGTGACTGTCCACAGGGACGGTACGATAACAGGTGATGAGGAGGCTTTGCTCCTCATCCAAAACCATTTCAACGGCAGTCCAGAAAAAGGGTTGCAGATTGGAAGTATTTTATGCGGGTGATATAATGGGAAAATATATGAATATGGGTCTTAAAAAAGAAATACTGAAGACAATAAAAGACCATTATAATGAATTAAGAGCTTTGAAAATAAAGATTAAAAATGAAGATATGTATATAAAAGTAAGATATGAAACATATCTTGATTTTATGATGGGTGTATCGTTATTGGCCATCGAAGACATTGAACAAGATATTGGTGGGAAATCAAAATTAGCATTGTAGCGTGATCTTAGATGGTCGATATTTTCACTCCCGGAATAAACCTATTGTTGACAGGTGTCGGACTTGGGGCATGTATAGGATGGGCGGTGCATGCAATATACATTAGAAGATATCTAAAAAAACATGCACAAGAGCACCCAGAATTTAAGATATATCTGGAGACGCTTCAGAAGAGCGATAGCAACAATAAAAATAGAAAGCCAAATAAAAAAAATTAAATATTATATAGAACATACAGTGACTTAATTAATAATTTCCCTTTATTCCCTTATTTTAACAGCCTATATGCTCTTTATAGGGTATAAAGGTTTGTATTTGGATAAAGGGAAAAGATGAGGAAGGAACTGAAAGCAGGGTTGATGGTTGTTGTCATATTCTTTGTATGTTTTACATCTATTCAGCCCACAGTTTCTGCTTTTGAAAAGGAGGTTCATGATTTTAATAGGATTTGGTATGATGATGTTGTTGGTTTCAATAAGAATGGTCAGGGAACTTTGGTTCTGGCCATTACTTATACTAACAATACATTACGCGATATCGATTATTGCCATTTAGATTTCACAAAGGATCCTTTTTACCTTGGCATAACTTTTGCTGATGAACTGTATGTTCTGCGCGATGATGAGGGAAATATAATCTATCAGGAGCCAAGGGGTGGCTATATCTATCTGAGGAAGATAGTTGTCCAGAACCTCATTCCTGATAATGTTAAAAGTTTTGCATCGCGTAATCTAAACTATAGTACAATCCAGTATGATGGTGACACATGGTATCGTATAACAGTCCCTGACTTCAACAGTTTGTATGAATGGAAAGAATTCAATATGCCAAAGAAAAACGAGAAATGGTATACATGGGGCAACAGCAGCAGTATCGAGTTTACAAAAAAGGCGATGTATGTTGAGCTTACGAAGGACAGCAATGGGGGCATTGAGCTAAGCTTTGATCATCCATCTGATAATAGCGGGCAGCTTGTAAATATCAGCAAAGCATTCCTCGCATCAAAGGGAATTACAAAACCTGTTTTTGAATGGGGTGATAAGAAACCATGGAAAATGATAAGTTATACTGAGAACGATACACATTATTTCATCAGCCCTGAACATTTTTCATTTGTTGGCATTCATGAGAGCAGTTCTGGTAATGTCCCCGGAATTATCATTGATAGGAATATGTCGACTGGTGACTTGATGACATTGGCTGATGAGCAAGATGGAAGTCTTGCTGTGCAGCAGACAGAATTCACATCTGGGTATTATTTTATACTTGTAGATGGAGACTACTGGACTTCCATGTGGCAAACATTCAAAGAGGAGAATATTCATCTTCTTACAAAAGTCAGGGTTTTGCTTACAACCGGCGATACCTATGTAGACGTTATCTGTACGATAAAGGATAGATACGGCAATCCGGTAACGAGCGTGACTCGGACTTTTTCATCAGCGATATCAGAATCATGGCAGTATTTTGACTTTCCAGATGTCTATCTAGAATCAAATAGAAAGTATTATCTGCATTTGAAGGCAACTGATTCAATGGGCCATGGCGATGGTTACTGGCGTGCTAAAAGCGGGAATCCCTATTCCAACGGCAGAAGTCAATGGGGTTCAAACTGGGATCATGCATTTGAATTGTATGGATATAATCTGACTGTTGAGAGGATTGCCAGTGCAAATACTGAACGGAACATACTTGATACAACACTTAGTTATGATTTCAATACGTCCACCAAATATCGTAACATAGAACTATATCCAGATGATGAGGGGGATTCGACGGACATCAGTTATGCGACTGGTGAAGGTGCTTATCCAGTGCATTGGGATTGTGTGCAGGAGGCAACAGCAAATGATGTTTATAACAGCGTTTATACTGATAACACAGATTGGGAAACCGATCTTTATGCGATATATGGCATAATCAACAATGATTATGGTTTGGTTGATAACATCACAGTATATTATAGGGGTGCGGAGCTGCCGACATCTACTGCCAATGGTCATATCATGGCTCATTATAAAAACAGCGGTACGCAGTATGATGGTTCAGATGTATCGTTGACGACATCATGGACGACATATTCATATTCTTGGGATGGCGTCAATCTTTCTTTTTCTTCGCTCTTGGATTTGCAGATTGGAGTTTCACTCAAAAAATTAGGAGGTTCAGGCACTGCCAGATGTACACAAGTCTATGTAGATGCTGAGTATCATCTGGAACCTGGGCTTGTCGTATTGAAGATACCTGTATCAGAGTCTGTCAATGGTATTGATGAAGTGCTGAATCAGACATCAGGTATTGCTGCATACGAGGTTAGCAGTTATTATGACTTGGAGAACAACACATATTATTTTGATGCTGGGAATAGTTATGTCTATATTGGTACAACAAATCTGAGTTCAGGTCAGCATATCAACTGGTCAGTCAACTGTACATATGGTAGCGATTTTGAAGTCGTCCCCCCATATTATTTGCGTTCTGGTGACAATTTTGCATTTCGCGGTGTTATACTGGATAAAGATGGAAATGCCATTGATGGATATATCAGTACAACTCAGATAATAAGTACGAACAACACTGTTGTCGCACAAGCAAAATGGAACTGTTCATTTGGAAATTATGAATGTGACATGGCAACAACTCAAATAGTCCCAGGTTTATACACTTGGGAGATTAGTTTTGTCGATGTTGGGACTGGTCTGCTTTTTAAGGAAGGCGGTCCACTATATCTTGATGTGGCTATTGGTGATGATCCAAGCGAAGGTCCACACGCATCTGCACATCTATACTACAGTTTCTTTGATTTAAATACAGGTACTGGTCTTAATGATAATTTCTTCAAGTTCTATATAAGTCCTGATACAACTTTTAATGAGGGTGATCGCATCAAAGGGGGCGTCAGGGCAACATATCTCGGTCAGACTTTATATTTCAGGATTAAGGATTTCTTTGGCAATCAGATATATCCTGAAGTAACTCCAAATGGCGAACTTTATGATAGTGTATATATCAATGAGGCTGAAACATATATTGATGTTGGTATCAACATGAGGCAGTTTCGCGTAAAGAATTCAAATTCGTCAACTGTCTATTTTATAATTCGCAGAGATGCCACAGCCCAGCAGCTTGGACGTTGGATACCGCCATATGAGGAAACCGAGTTGTTTTTATTGAACGGCAGTTACAATATCACTGTTCAGTATTATTGGAATAACAATGCAACACTGAGGGCTACTGTTAATGATCCTTCTTTTGATGTCAGCAGCGATATCTTCTATTGGATAAGTGGACGCAGTTTAGATGATGTTGTAGATGAGGTTGAGGAAGAGGGAACATGGGTGTATTATACTATTTTTGATATGAACTCTGGATCTCAGCTAGGTGATGATTACTATAAGATGTATATGTCTGAAGATGAGACATTTACAGAAGAGGATAGGATTAAAGGGGGGAAATATAAAACTCTCTTGGGTAGAACTTTGCATTTTAAAGTACTTGACTACTGGGACAATAAAATTTATCCTGTATCAGAACCTTATGAGAATATCACTGTCATATCAACAAAGTCCTTTTTGGATTTGGGGCTGCCATTGAATCAGTTCCTGATTAAAAACACGAACAGGACTTTGATTTATTTCAAGATGACTGATGGTAATTTTTCTGATCCTGTGAATCAAACATGGTACAACAGGTGGGTTCCGCCTGATGAAAGCATCGAATTATTTGTGAGAAGCAGTCTTTACAATATTTCAATAGAGTATTATAATCCATATGATGCATCTTTCATAAAATATGATAATAGTTCAAACTTCTCAGTTTATACTGATACCTTCTTTGTGATTCAAGGATATAATTCAAGAATATATTTCAACATATACAATGCAAATGAGGGGCTCGGCATCCCATTTGAAAACCTGAAGATTTATGTAAATAATTTGCGTCTGCCAAACAAATATCTTGATGTGTTCATCGGGCAGAACCTTACAGTCCTGGTGAAGGATTATTATGATTTTGAACTATACAATTCATCATTTAATATATCGGAGCCATTGAACTTTGTAGATCTTCCATTGTTATTTTACAGTTATAAGTTTTCAAATATGTATAATGATTATTATGTCGTAGGTTTGCAAAAGAACGGCTCAAGCACATGGTGGGAAAAGATAGTGACGCCTTACGAGACTATCGAGTTTATAGCGCCGATGGGAAATTACTCCATCAGGGTGTATAATATTTCTTTAGCTTATGCTGAATTTGAGTCTGTAGTGAACAGCAGCAAGGCTTTTGTGATAGAAGCTCAGAACGTGTCGACCAATATCACATTGGTATTGGAGGGTCAGCAGACAGTTATCAGTACAATCACAGGGTATCTTACTGGTTTTAATGCTTCCACAAGCAGCCTTCTCTATAATGTATTGAGTGATATTTATTATTCAAATCAGACAATGCAGTCAATCAACGAACAGTTCCGAATTCCGCACGACTGGTACATACCAGGCCTGAATTACTCGCTGAATGATATTATGCCACCAGTTAGTACGATAAGTGCAACATCAGCCTTTGGCGGTGGCATTAATGTTAAATGGACCAGTACTGATGATTACATGGTTTCATTTTGCACTATCTATTATCGCGTTGATGCCGGCAGTTGGAGAACATGGAAATCTGCCGCCTCGCCAGTCAGTTCAGACAACTTCCTAAACGAGATAACTCTTGAAAATGGAACAGTCTATTGGTTCAAATGCATTGGAGTAGACATCAATGGCAATATTGAAGCGGAATCTGATACAAACGTATGTAATATCACATATATGGTAATGACACGCGACAATCAGTCACTGTTTGGCAATATTCCCAGTCTGATATATGATTACACTCTTGGCAGCATCCACTTCTGGGCAATAATAATATTATTGACTCTAACACTCATTGTTCTTGCATGGAGGCGTAGAAAGGTTAGAGATGAGATCATAAGGTATGAGAAACGGCGTAGGAAGCCGATGTGGATTGAGGAGGAATTATGAAAAGAATTTATGGAAGGTATGATTTATGAAAAAAAAGATAAATGGTAGAATGTTTGGTGCTGGTCTTTTAATCTTAATGCTTATGATGATATCATTTTCAAGTGTCTTTGGTGTTGATATCATTCAGAGTGGAACACAAAATACAGAGCTTACATTTATAAAGAATAGCAACGGGAATATTTATGAGGCAACCTGTAGTGGTTTGCAGTCTGCTGTTGATAACCTTGATGGTGAAGGTGGAAAAATATGGATACCAGATGCAACATTTACATTTTCGTCTTGGCTTGATACACTTCAATTAGATGGAAATAACGACAACCTTAGTATAGAAGGAACAGGACACACTGGATGGGACAATGCGGAAGCAGGTACAACATTTTTGTTAAGCGGGAATTGTAACATTATGAATCTCACTGGAACGAGTGGTAATAGAATACATGGTGTGAAATTGAAAAACATCAAATTTTTGTCAGATAGAAGTGTAAATGGAGATGCAATTAATATTACTCATGGAACTGATATTGATATTGAAGAATGTTGGTTTAGAGGTATAAATGGTTCTGCTGTTTCTGTAGCCAGTTGTTGGAGTATGCGTTTTGATGATTGCAATACGTTTCAATGTGGTAATGATGCAACAGGTAAACCTGTGCTTCTTTTTGAAGAATTTGAAATTAAGAAAAATACAGATGTGATTATACAAGATACTATTTTCGAGGAAAATTATTATACTGATATTTATTTTGGGCAATCGCAATCAAGTAAGATTCTAAATAATCATTTTGAGGCTTATTATGGACAACCGTATATGATTTATGGTTCAGTTGCACAAGGTTTGATTCAGGGTAATAATTTTTGGGATGAAGATGGAACTGTTGATGCGATTTATAGTAGTGGTTTTAATACTAAAATAATAGTTAACGATATATCTGATACTGATTATGGCATCTGGGTTGGGCCAAATGCAAAAAGAAACATAATTTCTAATAACAATATTCGGAATACTACGAGATTTGGTATAAATGTGTTATGTTCTTATGGTGCAACAATTGAGGGTAACACTTTGTTTGGTTGTGGAACACAAAATTCGCATGGTTCTATTTATCTTAACACTAATGGTCATAATTGTCTTGTTGATGGGAATACTGTTATAGACCCTTATGGTGTTGGTATATATGTTGAATCAGATTATAATACAGTTTGTAATAACAAGATTTATGAGAAAGATGAGAATAATCTGGTGAATGGTATTAGACTTCATACTACTTCAGATAATAATTCAATTTTTGGAAATGAGATTAATGGTTTTAGTTCTAATGGTGTTTCTGATGTGGGTAATAATAATATCGTTTTTTATAATACAATTGATGAGCAGTTGAGAACATCTACTGATACATATATCCGTAACAGTAATGGAAAATATTGGACCGCAAGTTGGAGTAACTTTGAACAAGCACTATGGGATTTAAACAATACTGGTGGAGAAATTTGGACACCATCAGATACAACTTTATCTGCTACAAATAGATTAGAAGTTGAACATGGTAATATTACTATTCATATGTGTAGTAAAATTATAATCCCAGATGGTTATACAAATACAAGTTTCTTTTGGGATACAAATAAAGGAAGTATTATTCGTTTAAATGCTGAGAATTGTACTATTGATGGTCATGGTATAGGATTAATTGATACTATTGGAACTGTTGAAGAATCAAATGAAGCATTACATAATAATATTCATAGTATTGCTGTTTTTGGTGACAGATGTGATGTTAAAAACATCATTGTGAAAAATGCTATGTGGTGTGGTATATATCTTAGAAATAGTAATGATTGTATAATTGAGAATAACAAAATAATCAACAGCCATGATTCAAACATTTATTTGTCTAACAATAATAATAGAAACAAAATATTGAAAAACAGAATATATTCTTTTAACTCTAATAATAGAACCGAGCATGGTATAAAGGTAGCATATTCATCTTCTAACAATATTGTTGATGGCAATACTATTGATTTTAATGATAATGCAGATGTTGGCGGTGGAATAATTGTGGAACAAAATGCATATAACAATACTATATCTAATAACCATATTATGAATGGTAATAGTGCAACTGCTATTGCAATTGCTTGTAGAACAAATAGTATTGAAAGAAGTAATGATTTCATTGGCAATCATATTTATAACTGGGCTGGTGACGGAATTTGGGTAGATGAACCATGTAGAATTATAGGTGGAAATATTGTTGATTGTGATAAAACTGGTATAGAAATCAATGGTAACCATGTTTTAGTAGATGGTGTATATTTACGTGGTATTGGGGAAAGAGGTATAGAAATAAAAACTTCTACAAATGCAACTGTTATCAATTGTGACATTGAAGATTGCGTATCTGGTGGAATATTTATAGGTACTGGTTCACAGACTATTGATACACCTATTGTTAAGAATAATAGAGTTTCTGGTTCTTCGACAAATTATTATATTCATCCATCTGCGACTGTTACAAATAGTATTGTAAAGGACAATATTAGGTATGATGATTCTACTTATCTTATATTGCCTGATGAGTCTAATGCTATTGAAAGATTCTTGCGTTATGATGATACTAATAATCAGCTTGAGGTTTATGATGATAGTAGCTGGGTGGAGTTCAATGCTGGAACAGGTGTTGGTTACGATCCGACACTTATCTGGAATAGCAATGGCAACAACTGGACAGCAACAGGAGCTAATATTCAACTTGCAATAAATGACCTTGATAACAGTAGTGGAACAGTATGGTTACCTGGTAATACAACATTTGCCATAAGCTCAACAATACAACTTTATAAAAATATAATATTTGATATGGGCGGAGCTGAAATCAAAGCTAATGGGAATTTTGATATAATAAGCGTTCATGAAAACGCACAACTTAAAAACGGTCAACTTAACTGTTCAGGAATAGCAGGATACTCAAGTGCATGTATAAAACTTGATGGTGCAAACAAAATAGGGCATACATGGTATTGGTATGATCCATTTGGACATACACATATTAGTAATATGTATCTTAAAGGAACACAGATAATGGGACAACACCCAAGTTGGCTTAATGGAACAGGGATACTTGTGGAATGTAATGCACTTACAACTGAATATGTAGTTGGTGTTGTATGTAATAATATCGATATGAAAGATCTTGAATATGGAATACGGTTTGATGCAACAGGTGGAGTTGATGCAGGTGATAATGATAATTATGCTAATAGCAACTATTTTGAGTATATCTGGATGATTAATGTTAGGGAGGGGATTTATCTTGATAGAAATGAAAGTGAAACCACAGTAGCAAGTAGCATATGGGGTAACAAGTTTCTTAACTTTATTAATGAGTTCAATTTTAATTCAGATAGATGTCTATATGCAGAAGGTAATTTCAACGAATTTGATATATGTTGTTGGGATCATAACCTTGGAAACACTACAACAGAACTATATAATCTCACAACAGATACAACCAATTGCCGTTTAAAACTTATGGGTGGTACTGATGATTGGGTTGATGATGGAACTGACAACTGGATAGATGATATGGGTGGGTCATATCAGATAGGTGGGGATTTCTCAATCGATCTGTCAGATATAAGCGGTGTTAATTATATTAACAGGTTAGATGCTGATCCTGATACAGTCAGGTTTTTCTTCCAGGATTCATCAGGTGATACAACATTAGGAACTTATGGATTAAATCATGATACATCTTTTGAGATAGTATGTAAAGCAGGTGGTCCGTATTTACAATGGAATAATTCGCAATCGTTGTATGTTCATGGTGGTAATGGTGATTATCAAGACGCAGGTGGTTATTTGTGGTATGAAGGTAATTCTGATGTTCATTGGTTCCATGCAACAGATAGTGGTGAAACGCCCAAACACAAGATATATGGAAGAAATGCAGATGATAGTGCCAATGCACGCCTAGATATCTATTATTCAAATGGTAATGGAACATTTTCAACTTCAGATGGAAATATTTTGATGATACCAAATGATGGTAGTGTAAATGTAACAGGTGATATCTATTGTAGTGGTAATTTCTTAGGAGATGGAAGTCAGCTTACAGGCATGACAGATTATGACCCGACACTTATCTGGAATAGTAATGGCAACAACTGGACTGCTACTGATGCAAATATTCAACTTGCTATTGATGATTTAGCTGGAATTGATAACGGCTGGGTAAAAACACCAGGAAATACTGTTATTGAACTTGACCAAACAATCTATGTTAATAACTGTTCATTGTATATGTATGGCACTACTTTTAATGTAACCGCAGATGTAAATGTATTTGAACCTATAAAAAATGAATATCAATGGGATGGAATCAATATGGAGATAGCAGGTGCTACTGTTGATGTATCATGGCTTAAGAATCAGGGTGGTGATTATACAAAAGCGGTTGTTTATATTCATACAAAATGGACTTGGTATCAAAATAATCTGTTACACATCCATGATATGATTATGAGTGGTGATGATTTCTGGCGAACTGGTGGTGTCAGCCATTGTATGAGTGGGGGGACAGGTATAGAACTATATGGTGCAACAGGTGGCAACTGTTATTGTGTAAGAGTTGATAACTGTGTTGTTTCTAATCTTAAACATGGCATCTGGATTCATAATGATGGTGGTGGTGATTACGGTATGACTGGTAATATCTTTGAATCTGTTTATATTATGGACTGTGAACTTGGTTATGTCATAGAGGGAACTGGTTATATGGATGGTAATAAACTTACTAATTTCCAGATTCAAGGCGATAGCCCTATGTCGGAGGAAGCAATAAGGATATGCAAGGGGGAAAAGAATTATGTTGAAGGAATGATATGGGATTATTCACAATATGCGAATCAATCAAGTATTGTAAATATTACATCTGGTGCTGTTGGTACTGTTGTTAAAATCCCGAATCTTGACAGGGTTCATCTTACTGATACTCAAACATTGACATCAAATAAAGGGAGTATAGAAACAGCTACTTCTCTTGAAATAGGTTATATTAATTTAACAGGGCATAGTGGAGCTAACCCTCCTGATTCAGCAATTTCAACTTCTCATATCAATCCAAATGGTCATTGGGGTTATCATACAAGTGTTCCAAATTGGTATACATTCATTTATAATTTTGTTCCAGATGGCACAACAACTTTTATAAGGCAATACGGTGGAAACACTGGGGAATACATGCAATTCAAAGTAGATACAGTAACAGGGACAATAACAACAAACGGTCTTGATATAGTTCTTGATCCACCAGCAGGGAAATTTGTCGGAATAAACAAAAGTAATCCTGCTTATGAACTTGATGTAACTGGTGATATTCATTGCACTGGTAAACTTACAAGCGATGGTGGTAATGATCCACCATATGTTCTGTTTAATAAAGAAACTCTTTTAAGTATAACAGAAAGAATTAACAAAGAAATTCCAAAAAACGAAGAAAATAAATGGGACGGTCAAGCAATATTCTATGATTCAGAACAAGATAATATGTTCCTCATTAATCCTAAAACAGGTGAAACAAGAGAGTTTGTATGGAAATCTGATTTTGATAAACTAGAGGAAAGATTAGAAAAATTGGAATTATTAGTTGGAGAGATATTAGAACAATAAGGATAACCATATGAAGAAACTAACAACAGCTATAATATGGTTCTTACTCCTAAATACTTTATTTATTGTTAAAGCTGATATTACAATAGATACACACAGGTTTTATATTGTTGGTAATGAGACATATCTAGTGAATGATACCACACGGACATTCAGTCAGATAACACGGAGCAACAGTTACATAGTTTTAAACACTACTGGTATTAATATAACAAGTAGTAATGATATAACAATCTACATAGATTATATTAA
>Ga0209536_100000929_pt1 | contig 48205 bp, 47 predicted proteins | sample DeeMarSeWOR28_12_FD_187461 | JGI IMG/M metagenome (GOLD analysis project Ga0209536, IMG submission 187461) | Marine sediment microbial communities from White Oak River estuary, North Carolina - WOR-2-8_12 (SPAdes) (version 2) | ecosystem: Environmental > Aquatic > Marine > Intertidal zone >...
TCCGGCATTTCTTCGGCGACCGGCTGGGCAAGCCGCGCCGCGAGGTCCAGACCAGCCTCGGCTCCGGGGTCATTATCAGCTCGCAGGGCTATATCCTGACCAACAACCACGTCATCGATGGTGCCGACGAAATCCAGGTGCTGCTGTCCGACGGCCGCAGCACCAGCGCCATGGTGGTTGGTGTGGATCCCGAAACGGACCTCGCGGTGCTGCGCATCGGTCTCGGCGAACTGCCAACCGTGGTGATCGGCAACTCCAAGGACCTGCGCGTCGGCGACGTGGCACTGGCGATCGGCAACCCCTTCGGCGTCGGACAGACCGTGACCTTCGGCATCATCAGCGCCACCGGCCGCGACCACCTTGGTATCAACACCTACGAGGACTTCATCCAGACCGATGCCGCGATCAACCCCGGCAATTCCGGCGGCGCACTGATCAACGCACGCGGCGAACTGGTCGGCATCAACTCGGCGATCTACAGCCGCTCCGGCGGATCGCAGGGCATCGGCTTCGCCATTCCGGTGAATCTCGCCAAGAGCGTCATGAAGCAGATTATCGAGCAGGGGCGTGTCGTGCGCGGCTGGCTCGGCATCGAGGCACAGGACCTGACACCGCAACTGGCGGAATCGTTTGGCATGGGGGAATCGACAGGCGTGCTGATTGCCGGTGTGCTGCGTGACGGACCGGCCGATACCGCCGGCATACTCCCCGGTGATGTCGTCACCTCGATCGACGGCAAACCGGTGGCAGACGCCCGGGAGGCGATGACCATCATTTCAAACAAGTCGCCGGACACCGTGATCCGGATCGGCGGGGTCCGCAAGGGTCAGGCCTATGTCACACGCGCGAAGGTGATACAGCGCCCGTCCGCGACCCTGACCGACGAGTGACCGAACCGGTCAGGCCAGCTCTTTCGATAATGCGGCGAGAAATGCCGCATTCTCCTCCGGTGTGCCGACCGTCACACGCAGGCAGTCACGCAGCGCCGGTGCCGAGCCATCGAGGTTCTTGATCAGGACCCCACGCGACTTCAGCCCGGCAAAGATGCCCGGCCCCCTGCCCGCCGGCACACGGAACAGGATGAAGTTCGCCTCGCTGGGAAACAGCTCTGCGCCCGGTATCGTCTTCATACCGGCCACGAGGTGCTCGCGACTGGCGCGGATGTCGGCAGCCTGCCGGTCAAACACCTCCCGGTACTCGAGCGCAAACTCTCCGGTGAACTGGTTGATGGAGCTGATGTTGTACGGCAGGCGGGTCTTTTCGATCTGCTCAAGCCAGTCCGGAGCACCGGCCAGCAGGCCAAGGCGCAGGCCGGCAAATCCCATCTTGGACAGGGTGCGCAGTACCAGCAGATTGCCATGCACCGGCAGCTCGGCCATGAAGCTGGCGTCCGTGAAGGGTGCATAGGCCTCGTCAATAACAACCAGACCCGGCGCACACGCCAGGATCTCCAGCAGGATGCCGCGATCGAACAGGTTGCCGGTCGGGTTGTTCGGGTAGGCAAGAAAGATGACCGCCGGCTGCCGGTCGGCTATGGCATCGAGCATGGCGTCCCGGTCCAGCGAAAAATCCGCCTGTAACGGCACACCGGCAAATTCGAGTCCGGCCACGGAGGCGATCTGGCGGTACATCACAAAGGTCGGTTCCGGCGCCATGATGACCCGCCCCGGCAGGGCCACCGACTGGATGATCATCTGGATCAGTTCGTCCGAGCCGTTGCCGAGCATGACCTGCGCTGTCTCCGGGACCGACATGGCGTCTCGCATGCGCTGCTTCAGCGCTGCGGCACCGGGGTCGGGATAGCGGTTGAAGGAGCACCCGCGCAGCCTCTCCAGCCAGGCGCTTACCAGCGACTCAGGCCAGGGATAGGGGTTCTCCATGGCATCCAGCTTGATCATGTCGCCGGGATCGGGGACGTGATAGGCCTTCAGCGCCCGCACTTCCGGGCGGATCCAGGTTTCGATTTTTTCTTTGGATAGGGTCATTGCGCAATGATAAACCAGAAATGTTCACCGCAGAGATGCGGAGGGTGCAGAGGGAAAAATATTCACCGCAAGGCGCAGAGAAGGCAATGAAAATCGCGGTTTGAACCCATTGTCCTGTCCGCACGGGTGAGAAGCCTCAAGTACAGCGGTTTATTTCTGAACCTGCATCCGGCATTTGTGTATGAGGTTTTTTTACAAAAACTTATCTTTGCATTCCTTGCGTCCTATGCGTCTCTGCGGTGATATTTTTTCCGGTTGCAAACCGCTTGTTCAGTCATCGTCCCTGATCCGCATCTCGGCCGAACGGGCATGCGCCGTCAGCCCCTCGCCATGTGCCAGTGCGGCAGCGGTCCGCCCCAGATCACTGGCACCTTCCGCCGAACACTGGATCAGACTGGAACGTTTCTGGAAGTCATACACGCCCAGCGGCGAGGAGAACCGCGCGGTGCGCGAGGTAGGCAGCACGTGGTTGGGGCCGGCGCAGTAATCGCCCAGCACCTCGGCCGTGTAGCGCCCCATGAAGATCGCGCCGGCATGCTGGATACGTGTCGCCAGCGCATGCGGGTCGGCAACGGACAGCTCCAGGTGCTCCGGGGCAATGATGTTTGCCACCTCGACCGCCTCGTCCAGGTCACGCACCGCGATCAGCGCACCCTGCCCGGCCAGTGACGCACGGATGACGTCGGCACGCGGCATCTGCGGCAGCAACCGGTCGATACTGCCCGCGACCCGGTCGAGAAAGTCCGTATCCTGGCTGACCAGGATGGACTGGGCATCCTCGTCATGTTCCGCCTGGGAAAACAGGTCGACGGCAATCCAGTCGGGGTCGGTCTTGCCGTCGCAGATCACCAGAATCTCCGAGGGTCCGGCGATCATGTCGATGCCGACCTTGCCGAACACCATGCGCTTGGCCTCAGCCACGTAGGCATTGCCCGGACCGACGATCTTGTCGACAGGGGGAATGGTTGCCGTGCCGTAGGCCAGCGCCGCGACGGCCTGGGCGCCGCCAATCGCGAAGACGCGGTCGACACCGGCCACGGCTGCCGCCGCCAGTACGATGTCATTGACCTCGCCACCGGGTGTGGGCGCGACCATGATCAGTTCCGAGACACCGGCGACACTCGCGGGAACGGCATTCATCAGCACCGAGGACGGGTACGCCGCCTTGCCGCCGGGAACATACAGACCGACACGGTCCATCGCGGTGACCTGCTGCCCGAGCAGGGTGCCGTCCTCCTCGGTGTAGGACCAGGACTCCAGTCTCTGGTGCTTCGCATAACTGCGTATCCGCCCGGCGGCACGCTCCAGCGCGGCACGGAGGTTTTCATCGATGGCCGCCAGCGCCTGCTCACAGCGGGCGAGCGGCACTTCCAGTGCCGCCGCCGATTCAGGCGTCCAGTTGTCGAAGCGACCGGTAAATTCCAGCAGCGCCTCATCACCGCGATCACGCACAGCAGCAATGATCTCCTGCACGGCGGTTTCAACCCGCCGGTCGGCCTCGGCCTCACGGGTCAGCAATTGCTCCAGTGCCTCACGGAAGCCCGGGGCCCGGCTGTCGAGTCGCTTGATGTCTGTCATGATCGGTATCTATCCAGTTTATGTTTTTTACTGCAGATATCGCCTGGCGTATAAAACCATCTCACAGCAAGCACGCATAAGGACGCCAGGACTAAAGAATTGTTAAAGACCACGTCATTCCCGCGCAGACTGGGATGACAATGGGTTTTTATTTCAGGCGTCGTTTACTTTGCGTCCTTTGCGTCTTGGCGGTGAAAGATTCCTTAATTACTCCGCGCCCTCTGCGTCCCTGCGGTGAGTGCTCTTGCCTGCTTATTCACCGCACGCAGCCCTGAGACGGCCCAGCAGCTGTGAAATACGCTCATGCTTCATCTTCATCGCGGCCTTGTTCACCACCAGCCGCGAGCTGATGTCGGCGATATGCTCCAGCGGCACCAGGCCGTTGGCCTTCAGCGTGTTGCCGGTGTCCACGACATCGACAATCAGGTCAGCCAGCCCGACCAGTGGCGCCAGTTCCATGGAACCGTAGAGCTTGATGATCTCGACCTGCTCGCGCCGGTCGGCGTAAAAGCGGCGGGTACTCTGCACGTACTTGGTGGCGATACGCAGGCGCCGGTTATCGGCAACGGTGTTTTCCGGCCCGGCTACCATCAGCCGGCACCTGGCAATACCCAGGTCGAGCGGCTCGTACAGGCCATTGCCACCGTGCTCGAGCAGCACATCCTTGCCGGCAACACCCACGTCGGCAGCGCCATACTCGACATAGGTCGGTACATCGGTGGCGCGGATAATGACCAGCTTGACGTCATCCTGGTTGGTATCAAGGATCAGTTTGCGACTGGTTTCCGGATCATCCGTCGGCTCGATCCCGGCCTGTTGCAGCAACGGCAGGGTCTCCCTGAAGATGCGCCCCTTCGACAGGGCAATGGTGAGTACGTTTTTCATAGGTCGGCAAGTTTCAGACAGAAACCAGTAATTTACAAGCAGCAGAGCGCTGCCGGGCGGTGCTTCAGTGGATGCGGCTGATGTCCGCGCCAACCTGGGCAAGCTTCTCCTCGATGCACTCGTAGCCGCGGTCAAGGTGGTAGATCCGGTCGACGATGGTCTCCCCGTCCGCCACCAGCCCGGCAAGCACCAGGCCGGCAGAGGCACGCAGGTCGGTGGCCATGACCGGCGCCCCGTTGAGCCGGTCGACGCCCTTGATGATGGCGGTATTGCCCTCCAGCTGGATACTCGCACCCATGCGCCGCATCTCCTGCACATGCATGAAGCGGTTCTCGAAGATCGTCTCGGTAATGGTGCCGGTCCCCTCGGCGATGGCATTCAGCGCGGTGAACTGCGCCTGCATGTCCGTCGGGAACGCCGGGTAAGGCGCCGTGCGGATATTGACCGCCTGCGGTCGCCGGCCCGACATGTCGAGTTCGATCCAGTCCTCACCGCTGCTGATCTCGGCACCGGCCTCGGCCAGCACCTGCAGCACGGCATCCATGCTGTCCGGGCAGGTCTGCTTGAGCCGTATATGCCCGCCGGTCATGGCCGCCGCCACCAGGTAGGTGCCGGTCTCGATGCGGTCCGGCAGGACGCTGTAGTCGGTACCCGAGAGGGAATCGACACCCTCGATTTCAATGGTATCGGTGCCGGCACCCGAGATGTGCGCCCCCATCGCAATCAGGCAATTCGCCAGGTCCACCACCTCGGGTTCTCTGGCGGCATTCTCGATCAGGGTCGTGCCCCGTGCCAGCGTGGCCGCCATCATCAGGTTTTCCGTACCGGTCACCGTCACCAGGTCCATGACCAGGCGTGCGCCATGCAGCCGGTCCGCGCGTGCCCGGATGTTGCCGTTGGTGACGTCGATGTCCGCACCGAGCGCCTGCAGCCCCTTGATGTGGAGATCGACCGGCCGCGAACCGATCGCACAGCCGCCTGGCAGCGACACCTCGGCCTGGCCGAAACGCGACAGCATCGGCCCCAGCACCAGGATGGAAGAGCGCATGGTTCTGACCAGATCGTAGGGGGCACACAGCGTCCGGATAGAACAGGTATCCACCTCGATGTTCATGCTCTCGTCGACCAGCAGCTCGGCGCCCATGCGACCGAGCAGTTCCATGGTGGTGGTCACATCGTGCAGGTGCGGGACATTGCTCACCCTCACCGGGCTGTCGGCCAGCAGGGTCGCCGCCATGATCGGCAGCACGGCGTTCTTCGCGCCGGAAATGCGGATTTCACCCCGCAGCGTGGCGCCGCCCCTGATGACAAGCTTGTCCATGGCAACCGGTCCGCCGTCAGGCCTGCCGGCTGTCCCGCTCGGCGGGCGTCAGCGTCTTCAGTGCCAGGGCGTGGATCTCGCCACCCATGCGGTCGCCGAGCGTCCGGTAGACCATCCGGTGCTGCTCCACCATGGAGTGGTTTTCGAACGCGGCGCTGATGACGGTGGCCTCGAAATGATCACCCTCGCCGCTGATGGTGATTTCCGCATCCGGTATTCCGGCCCTGATCAGGCCTTCAAGTTCACTTGACTGCATGGGTACGTCCTCTGAAGAATCATTGCGCTAACACTGCATGCTGATGCCGGCGGTATCGCACCGTCATGCTGACTGCAGAATCTCTTCCAGCCCGCAGACACTGGCCATCGACTGCATCTGCACGGGCATGTTGACATAGGCGATGGAGGTGCCCCGTTCCTCGGCGACCCGTTGCCATTCGAGCAGCAGCGCCAGCCCGACACTTTCCGCGCGGGTGACGCCGGCGAGGTCGACGCGAATGATGCCGCTGCGCTGGGCGTCAAAGTCCGGCGCATTAACCAGACCCGCGACAGTGCCGAATATCAGGTCACCCGACAGTTGCCAGTTGTTGTTACCCAGGTCCTCAAACCGCGGTGCCGTCATCTGCCTGTCCGCGTGCCTGCCCGGGGGCCACGGGAATTCAAGGATTCACATGACATTTGCACACTATTCACCCTCATCCTTCCTGCCTGCCGCGCTGTAGAGGAACTGGCCAACCACCTGCTCCATCACCAGGGCCGACTGCGTGAGCTGGATGCGGTCACCCTCGACCAGGTTGGCTTCCGAGCCACCCGGCTCCAGCCCGACATACTGCTCACCCAGCAGGCCGGAGGTGAAAATACTGGCCGAGGTGTCCTCCGGGAAACTGCTATAGGCCTTGTTGATCCGCAGCGTGACAACCGCCTCGAAGGAGTTGTTGTCGTAGTCAATTGCATCCACGCGCCCGACGCGCACCCCGGAAACCGTTACGGGTGAGCGCACCTTCAGGCCGCCGATGTTCTCGAATGCCGCGGTAATGGTGTAGCTCTCGCCGGTCCCCATGTTGCTGAGATTGCTGACCTGCATGGCCAGCAGGAACAGGGCCGCCATACCGGCAGCAACAAAGATGCCCACAGCGATTTCGATAACCCGGGTATTGCGCATTGTCTAGTCTCCAAACATCAACGCCGTAAGTATGAAATCCAGCCCCAGCACCGTCAGCGAGGTGTGCACCACTGTCCGGGTAGTCGCCCGGCTGACGCCCTCCGAGGTCGGCACCGCGTCATAGCCCTCGAACACCGCAATCCACGCAGCGACAAAACCGAAGACGAAGCTCTTGATGACGCCATTCAGGATATCGTCATGCAACTCCACCCTGTCCTGCATCTGTGACCAGAAGGCCCCGTCATCCACGCCCAGCAGCCCGACACCGACAAAATAGCCGCCGTACACACCGACGAGACTGAAAATGGCCGCCAGCAGCGGCATGGAGATGAATCCCGCCAGGAAACGCGGCGCGATCACCCGCCGCATCGGATCCACCGCCATCATTTCCATGCCCGACAGCTGCTCGGTGGCCTTCATCAGGCCGATCTCGGCCGTCAGCGCCGAGCCGGCTCGCCCGGCAAACAGCAGCGCCGTGACCACCGGACCCAGTTCGCGCACCAGTGACAGGGCCACCATGACACCGAGCGACTCCTCGGCGCCGAAATCGGACAGGGTATTATAGCCCTGCAGTCCAAGCACCATGCCAACGAAGAAGCCGGACACCAGGATGATCAGCAGGGTCAGCACACCGACCATGTAGAGCTGCCTGATGACCAGTGATGGCCGCAGCAGCACGCCGGGAATGCCGGAGATGGTGCGCAGCAGGAACAGGTGCGCACGGCCCAGCCGTTCGACGAAGCCGATAGCTTTCCTGCCGAGGCCTTGTATGCGGTCCAGTATCATCCTTTCTGCCCGCCCTCGAACAGGTCTTCCTTGTAACCGACCGCCGGGTAGTGGAACGCCACCGGGCCGTCGGGTTCTCCATGCAGAAACTGCTTTGACCAGGCCGAGGCGGAATTCCACAGGGTCTCCGGCACTCCCTCGTCGACCACCTTGCCATCGGACAGCAGGTAGGCGTAATCGGCAATGCTGGCCGTTTCCTTGACGTCATGCGAGACCACGATACTGGTCAGGCCAAGCGCGTCGTTCAGCTCGCGAATCAGTTTCAGCAGCACCCCCATGGAGATCGGATCCTGGCCGGTAAACGGCTCGTCGTACAGCACCAGCATCGGGTCCAGCGCAATGGCGCGGGCCATCGCCACCCGCCGCGCCATGCCGCCGGACAGCTCGTTCGGCATCAGGCGTGCGGCGCCGCGCAGGCCCACAGCATGCAGTTTCATCAGCACAAGGTCACGCACCAGGCGCTCCGGCAGGCGGGTGTGCTCGCGGATGGGAAATGCCACGTTGTCGTAGACCGTCAGGTCGGTCAGCAGCGCGCCGCTCTGGAACATCATGCCCATGCGCTTGCGCAGCTCGTAGAGGGCACTGATGCCCAGGTCCCCGATACGCTCACCGTCCACGATAATACTGCCGGAGGACGGGCAAATCTGGCCGCCGATCAGCTTCAGCAGGGTCGTCTTGCCGGTTCCGCTCGGCCCCATGATGGCCGTCACCGAGCCGCGCCGTATATCAATATCGACGCCATCGAAGATCACGCGCTCGCCGCGCGCGAAATGCAAATCCCGGATTTGCACGACGGTATCCTGCATATTACGGCCCTGTATGCTGGTTAGTGTTCAGGTCTGCCAGCGCCGGCGATACCGTGACCGCCTGCGTGGCCGGCTATGATAAAACAGTTCCCCGGGCAGCACCCGCCCTAAGGCAGAAAAAAATACGCCGGATTTCTCCGGATTGCCGGCCGCTCCCCCGCCAGCGGCCGGTTGACGGCGCATCCGCCGTGCATGAAACCGCCGGGGCCGGCAATCTATACGGGCTGGCAGACCCTGTTATACTTTTGCGCCACCGGAATGAACCAGACCCACACCATGAACGACGACAAACTGCGGGAGCTCGGCCTCGCTGTTATCAACACCGAGGCACAGGCCGTCGCCGGCCTGGCGGACACCATACGGGACCCGGCCTTTGTCCAGGCCTGCCGGCTGATGCTTGACTGCAAGGGGCGCGTCGTCGTCACCGGCATGGGCAAGTCGGGACACATTGCCGGCAAGATCGCCGCGACGCTGGCGAGTACGGGTACACCGGCGTTCTTTGTCCACCCCGGGGAGGCCAGCCACGGCGACCTCGGCATGATCACGAGCACCGACGTCGTGCTGGCCCTGTCGAATTCCGGCGAGACCGGCGAAATCATCACCATCCTGCCTATCATCAAGCGACTCCATGTGCCGCTGATCGCGATGACCGGCAACCCGGAGTCGACACTGTCCAGAGAGGCCGACGCCAACATCCATGTCGGTGTCGAGAAGGAAGCCTGCCCGCTGGACCTTGCCCCGACGGCCAGCACCACGGCAGCACTGGCCATGGGGGATGCGCTTGCGGTCTCGCTGCTGCAGTCGCGCGGTTTTACCGAGGAAGACTTCGCGCGCTCCCATCCCGGGGGCTCGCTTGGCAGGCGCCTGCTGCTGCTCATTGACGACATCATGCATACCGGCGCAGCCATCCCGGTCGTGCACCCTGACACCATGCTGAGCAACGCCCTGGTGGAGATGACGCAAAAGGGACTCGGCATGACTGCCGTGGTCGGCAACGACGGCAAGCTGGCCGGGGTATTTACCGATGGCGACCTGCGCCGGGCCGTTGACCATATGATCGACGTGCATACCGCCACCGTCAGCGAGGTCATGACGGTCGACTGCAAGACGATTCAACCCGGCATGCTGGCGGCCGAGGCGCTGCAGATCATGGACAGCACCAAGATCAGCGCCCTGCCCGTCGTCAATGATGACAATCAGATTGTCGGCGCCCTGAACATGCACGACCTGCTGCGCGCCGGCGTCGTTTGAACGGAATCCCGATATCATGAAAGACATCCTCGAGAAAGCCGCCCGCATCCGCCTGCTGGTCTTCGACGTCGATGGCGTGCTCACCGACGGCAGCCTGTTTATTGGCGATGACGGCCAGGAGTACAAGGCATTCAATTCCCGCGATGGACACGGCATCAAGATGCTGAAAAGCCACGGCGTGGAAATCGCCATCATTACCGGACGCACCTCCAGGGTCGTGGAACACCGCATGGAGAATCTTGGCGTCACACGGGTCTACCAGGGCAAGCTGCACAAGTTGCCGGCCTTCGAGGAACTGCTGGATGAAACCGGTATTGCGGCAGGGGAAACAGCCTATGTCGGCGACGACGTCGTTGACCTGCCGGTGATGCGCCGCGTCGGTCTGGCCATCGCGGTACAGGATGCCCACCCGCTGGTCCGGCAGCACAGCCACTGGCAGACACCAAGTCCCGGCGGCCGCGGTGCCGCGCGCGATGTCTGTGAGATGATCATGGAGGCGCGCGGCGTACTGGATGAAGAGATGAGCAAATACCTTTGAACGGGACACAAGCGGCCATCCTTGGCAGCCTGGTGGTCAGCGCGACACTCACCGGCTGGCTGTTAAAGAACCAGGACAACTACACCGACACCGCCAGCACATCAGCTCTCGGACCCGACATGTTCGTCAACGGGATGCACCTCGAGGTCATGGATTCGACGGGTGCCATGCAGTACCGCATCCTGGCCGACACCATGAACCACTATCCCGGCGACGACCGGATTGCCCTGACACAACCTGTCATGGAGATCTTCGTCGAGGATCAACTGCAGTGGTACATTGAGTCAGAGCGCAGCGAGCTGGATGACACCGGGGAAACGGTACACCTGCTCGGCGAGGTCCACATACGGCGACTGGAAACCGATGACAATCAGGAGCTTGTCGTACTGACTCGCGATCTTGTCGTGAAACCGGACAAGCAGACGGCCGATACGGAACACAGGGCGGTCATCGAGTCCGGCCAGTACACCATCGAGGGCGTCGGCATGCATGCAGATTTCACCACCCGCCGGCTGGAACTCGATTCCCGGGTACAGGGACATTTCGATGTTTCCGGCTGACGCGCTGGCCCGCTGTGCAGCGGGACTGCTGCTGTGCCTGCCGCTGCTTGCCGTGGCACTGGATTCAGACCGTGACCAGCCGATTCACCTGGAGTCCGACAAGGCCAGCATCGATGATCTGCAGGGCGTCAACATCTTCACCGGCAACGTCCACCTGCGCCAGGGCACGATGAACCTGCACGGCGACCTGATGACCGTCTATGTTACCGACGGCAGCATCGAGAGGGCCGAGATTGACGGCAGCCCTGCCACCTTCGTGCAGCGTCCGCAGGGCAAGGACCAGGACATGCATGCCTCCGCGTTGCGCATGGAGTATTACGCGGCCGATGAGCGGATTGTCCTGCTGGGCGAGGCCCGTGTCTGGGACGCGGAAGGCAATGACTTCCGCAGTGACAAAATTGTCTACCATGTCGGCAAAAATACCGTCATCGCCGGCGACAGCGAGAAGACCGGCGGCCGCGTGCATATCACCCTGCCGCCGAAAGCCACGTCGCGGGAGCCGGACGGACAGATCACGCCGTGAGCACCCTGGCGACACACGGCATCAGCAAGCGCTACGGCTCGCGCCGGGTGGTCAACGGCGTGTCGCTGACGGTCAGGACCGGCGAGGTCGCCGGCCTGCTTGGACCCAATGGCGCAGGCAAAACCACCTGTTTCTACATGATCGTCGGCCTGGTGCCCTGCGGCGAAGGTTCGATCATGCTGGACGACACGGACATCACCGGCCAGCCGATGCATATCCGGGCGCGCCACGGCCTCGGCTACCTGCCACAGGAGGCCTCGGTGTTTCGCAAGCTGTCCGTTGCCGAGAACATCCTCGCCGTGCTGGAGATCCGCAAGGGTCTGAACCGGCAGCAGCGCATGGAGATCCTTGACTCCCTGCTGCACGAACTGCATATCGGCCACCTCCGCGAGCAGAAGGCCGCCAGCCTGTCCGGCGGCGAACGCCGGCGGGTCGAAATCGCCCGCGCCCTGGCAGTCGAGCCGCGCTTTATCCTGCTCGATGAGCCCTTTGCCGGAGTCGACCCGATTTCAGTAATTGATATCCAGCAAATCATCGGACACCTGCGCGACAGGGGCATTGGAATTCTGATCACCGACCATAACGTCAGGGAAACCCTGGGCATTTGCGACCATGCCTACATCCTCAACGAGGGCCAGGTGATTTCGGCAGGCCCGCCGCAAGCCATCCTCGCTGACGAGCAGGTGCGCAGTGTCTACCTGGGCTCCGATTTCAGGATGTAAGTCACTGACGGAGCGGAATGTTTTCAATATGGCATGCTTGGTGCTATATAATGATCAAATGAGACAGGAAAACCTGCCGCGCGATCACTGATCCTGATAAATGAAGCAAACCCTACAGCTCAAGATCGGTCAGACCCTGACCATGACGCCACAGTTGCAGCAGGCCATCCGCCTGCTGCAACTCTCGACCCTCGAATTACAAACCGAGGTGCAGACCATCCTCGACTCCAACCCGATGCTGGAGCAGGACGAGGGTGAGCAGGAGCCGGTGGACAAAGCCAGCGATGACGGCGCAGATGACAGCCCCGGCACTGCCGCGACCGAAGAGACCATGGCGGCGGAAAACACTGACACGATACCGGATGAGCTGCCAACCGACAGCAACTGGGATGACACCTACGATTCCGGCCTGACGAACCTCAGCGCACCCGGCCATGATGACCGGCGCGACATTTTCGAGACCATGAGCAGCGGCAGCGAGGGGCTGCAGGATCACCTGCACTGGCAGCTGGACATGGCCAACCTGTCGGATACCGACCGCCTGGTTGGCAACACCCTGATCGACACCATCGACGACGACGGCTACCTCACCCAGGACAGCGGCGAGATCCACAACCAGCTGGTCGACCGCCTGCCGGAACTTGACCGGGACGAGGTCGACGCCGTCCTCCACCTGATCCAGCAATTCGACCCGGCCGGCGTCGGCGCACGCGATCTGCGCGAAAATCTCGATTTGCAGCTCAGGCGCTACCCACCTGACACGCCCTGGCTGAATGAAGCCAGGATGCTCGTCAGAGACCACCTTAACCTGCTCGCCAGCCGGGATTACAATACCCTGGGACGCAGAATGAAGCTGGCCAGGGACGACCTGCAGCACGTCGTTACCCTGATCCAGTCCCTGAATCCCCGGCCGGGCTCGCTTTTCAGCACCATGGAGCCGGAATATATCGTCCCGGACGTCTTCGTCTTCAAGAACAAGGACAAGTGGAGCGTGGAACTCAATACGGACGCCATCCCGAAGCTGCGTATCAACTCGCTCTACGCCAGCATGGTGAAACGGGCGACCAATACCAGGGACAACAATTACATGCGTGACAACCTCCAGGAAGCACGCTGGTTTCTCAAGAGCCTGCAAAGCCGGCATGAGACCCTGCTAAAGGTCGCCAACAGCATCATCAGGCGCCAGCGTGCCTTTTTCGACTACGGCGAGGAGGCCATGAAACCCATGGTGCTGCGCAGTGTCGCGGAAGAGGTCGAGATGCACGAGTCAACCATCTCCCGCGTAACCACGCGCAAGTACATGCATACGCCACGCGGCATTTACGAGTTCAAGTATTTCTTCTCAAGCCATGTCAGCACAGATACCGGGGGCGAATGCTCGGCAACGGCGATACGTGCCATCATCAAGAAACTGGTGGCCGCCGAAAACCCCGTCAAACCGCTTAGTGACAGCAAGATGGCCCTGATACTGGCTGAACAGGGCATCAAGGTGGCGCGCCGCACTATCGCAAAGTACCGCGAAGCCATGTCCATAGCGCCATCCAATGAACGTAAACGCCTTGCATAAGGCACACAAAAAGGAGTCTAGTTATGCAAATCGATCTGACCGGGCATCACGTGGAACTCACCACACCGCTGCGTGACTATGTCAACAGCAAGATGGAACGCCTGGAACGGCATTTTGACCAGGTCACCGACATCCATGTCGTTCTCAGCGTGGAGAAACTGCGCCACAAGGCCGAGGCCACGATGCGCATATCCGGCGGCAGCCTGTTCGCCGACGCCACCGAAGAAGACATGTACGCGGCCATCGACGCCCTGACCGACAAGCTGGACCGGCAGGTCAAGAAGCACAAGGAAAAACTCACTGACCACCATCGAAGCGAGGGTTCCATCAAGAACCAGATGTAGCACCATCACATCCAGGCCTGATAAACAAAATGAACATATCGCAACTCATCGACGAAGATCACGTACTCTGCTGCCCTGAAGTGGCCAGCAAGAAGCGACTGCTGGAAGTAGTCAGCGAACTGCTGGCCATGGACCTGCCGCACATCAGCGCGCATGAAATCTTCGACAGCCTGATCAACCGCGAGAAACTCGGCAGCACCGGCCTCGGCAAGGGTGTGGCCATTCCGCACGGCCGGATCGGCGCACTGGAGCAGCCGGTCTGCGCATTCGTCCGTCTGGAGGAACCCGTCGAGTTCGACGCCACGGATGGCCAGCCGGTCGACCTGGCATTTGCCCTGCTGGTGCCCGAGGACTCGACCGAGGAGCACCTGCAGGTGCTGTCACTGATCGCCGAACTGTTCAGCGACCAGGAATTCTGCAGCGGCGTGCGCACCTGCCGGGACAGGGACTGCCTGGCCCGGCTGCTGCTGAATCGCAGGGATGTGCAGCAAATACCTGCATGAGCACCTCGCTCGACATACAGACCCTGTATGAAGCGCTGCGCAACAAACTCGGGCTGCAATGGGTAAGCGGGAAATCGCATGGCAGCAAAATCATCCACAACAGCTCGGACAGTACACCTGACCTGTCGCTGGTCGGGCACCTTAACCTGATCAACCCGCATTGCATCCAGGTACTCGGCAAGAAGGAACTCGAGTACCTGGATTCGCTGCAGAAGAACTCCCGCAAGGACGCCATCAGCCACCTGTTCTCCGGTCAGTCCAGCCTGATCATCCTGGCCAGTCAACGCAAGACACCGGAAGATCTGAAGTCGGCCGCAGCCAGGGGAGAGATTCCCGTGCTGTCGACGAGGCTGCCCAGCCAGGAGACCATCCGCAACCTGCAGTATTACCTGAGCAACTTCTTCGCCGAGAAGATCACCCTGCACGGCGTCTTCATGGAAGTCATGGGCACCGGCGTCCTGATCACCGGCGAGTCCAGCATCGGCAAGAGCGAGCTGGCACTGGAACTACTGACCCGCGGACACCGGCTGATTGCCGACGACGCCACCGAGTTTGCACGCTTTGCACCTGACATCATTACCGGCACCTGCCCCGAGATGCTGCGCGACTTCATCGAGGTCCGGGGGCTGGGCATCCTCAACGTGCGCGCCATGTTCGGCGCCAGCGCCATCAAGAACAATCGCAACCTGCGCCTGATCATCGACCTGCAGGACATGGATGAGACCATTGAAATGGACCGGCTGCATGGCAGCATGCGCAACCGCAGCATTATGGGCGTGGACATACCCGCGATCACCCTGCCTGTCGGGCCCGGCAGGAACCTGTCGGTACTGGTGGAGGCGGCAGTGCGCAACCACATCCTGCACACCAAGGGCTACGATGCCAGTAAGGCATTCATCGAGCGGCAGAAACGGCGCCTGGAAAACGCGCACGAATGAACCTGGTGATCATCAGTGGCCTGTCCGGCTCCGGCAAAAGCATCGCCCTGCACACACTGGAGGATATGGGCTACTACTGTATCGACAACCTCCCCGTCGGCCTGCTCGATGCACTGTCGCAGGAATTCAGTGGTCATCAGCTCGGCAAGGTCGACAAGGTCGCTGTCGGCATCGATGCCCGCAATCATGCCGAGCAGATAGGCCACTTCCCGGCCTTCCTCGCCAGTTGCAGCGAACGCGGCATCGACTGCCGCACCCTGTTTCTGCAGGCCGACAGCCGGATCCTGCTGCAGCGCTTCAGCGAGACGCGTCGCAAGCACCCGCTGTCCGGTCCCGACACGACGCTGGCGGATGCCATCGAAGAGGAGCGTGCACTGCTGGCGCCGGTCGCCGGCGGGGCCGACCTGTTCATCGACACCAGCCGCACCAACGTCCACCAGCTGCGGGAACTGGTGCGCGAGTGCATCGGCGCAGCCAGGTCCAGTGGCCTGTCGGTGGTGCTGCGCTCTTTCGGTTTCAAGCACGGTATACCGGTCGATGCCGATATCGTCTTCGATGCCCGTTGCCTGCCCAACCCGCACTGGGAACCGGGACTGCGCCACCTGACCGGGCTGGACCGGGATGTCATCGAGTTCCTCGACCGCGAGCCATCGGTGCATGAATTATGCGATGATATCGAAAGTTTCCTGGCCAGGTGGGTGCCGCGCTATGACAAGGACAACCGCAGCTATCTCAGCGTCGCCATCGGCTGCACCGGTGGCCAGCACCGCTCCGTCTACCTGGTCGAGAGCCTCGTGGCCAGGCTGGGTGAGCGTTTCGGAAATATCGTAAAGCGTCACAGGGAACTTGAATGACTGTCGGAATCCTGCTGATCACGCACACGGGCCTGGGACACAGCCTGTTGCGTTCGGCACGCGCCATCCTGTCCGCGGAACCCGCACTTGCCGAGGCCATCGACGTGCCTGGCGACTGCGATCCTGATGCCATATTCGAACAGGCCCTGGCCGCCTGCCGGCGGCTTGACGGTGGTGACGGCATACTGGTGCTGACTGACCTGTACGGCAGCACGCCGAGCAATATTGCCGGCCGTCTCACTGAGCACCATAACGTCCTGGTGCTGGCCGGGGTCAACCTGCCGATGCTGGTCAGGGCACTGAACTACCGGTCAAGCCCGCTGGCAGAACTTGCGGAAAAGGCCATACACGGTGCCCGCGATGGCATGGTGATAACGAAGCGCAAGGAGGCCTCCTGAGATGGTCCAGAAAGAGGTTATCATCGTCAACAAACTCGGCCTGCATGCCCGTGCGGCCGCCAAGCTTGTCACCCTGGCATCGTCCTTCTCCAGCGAGATCGATATTTCCAGAAACGGTCAATCCGTCAACGGCAAGAGCATCATGGGCGTCATGATGCTGGCCGCCTCGCGCGGCACCAGCATTGTCATCACTGCCAACGGTCATGACGAGGACGAGGCCGCCAATTCGCTGGAGGAACTGGTGCGTGACCGCTTCGGCGAAAAGGAGTAGCTGACCGGCCAGCCTGTCGGCAGCATGGAAAAACAAAGCAAATGAGCCTGATGCTCAACGGAATCGGCGTTTCACGCGGCGTTGCCATCGGCAGGGCGCATTTCATCCAGCGTGATGTCATCGAAGTCCTGGAGTCCACGATACCTGAGCAGCTGATCGAGGACGAGGTCAGCCGGTTCAGGAATGCGGTGGAAACCGCGCGACTGCAGCTGATCTCCATTCGCGAGCGTATGCCCGCCGGTGCCCGGGCCGACATTTCCGCCTTCATCGACACCCACCTGCTTATGCTCGATGACGCCACCCTGGCGGCCAGCCCGGTGGAGCTGATACGCAAGCGGGGCTGCAGCGCGGAATGGGCACTGAAGCTGCAACGCGATGCGATCTCCGATGTGTTCGAGCAGATGGATGATGCCTACCTGCGCACCCGTCTCGGTGATATTGACCATGTTATCAACCGTATCCAGCGCATCCTGCTGATGAATACCCAGGCTGAAATCCCCCCGGAAGACGGCCTGCAGGGGGCCATCGTGCTGGCCGATGACCTGACCCCTGCCGAAACCGCCCTGCTCGGCCACCAGGGTGTTGCGGCCTTTGCCACCGAGTACGGCGGTCCCCTCTCGCACACCGCCATCCTGGCCCGCAGCGAGCAGTTACCCGCGGTTGTCGGCCTGCACGGCGTGCATAACTATATCCATGACGGTGAGGAGATCATCCTAGATGGCCGGCGGGGTGTGCTGATTGCCGATCCGGACCCGGCGATAATCGACTACTACCGCGAGCGCATGGCCCGGGAGCTGCAGCGGCAAGCGCAGCTCGCCATGCTGGCGGATACACCGGCCGTGACCCTCGACCGGATACCTGTCAGCCTGATGACCAACATCGAGTTACCCGGCGACATCGACGCGGTCGGCCGGGAACGCAGCAGCGGTGTCGGTCTCTACCGGACCGAGTTCCTGTTCATGAACCGGCGCCAGTTACCGGACGAGGAAGAACAGTATGCCTGCTACACAAAGGTCGTGGACAGCCTGAATGGCAAGCCCCTGACCATCCGCACCCTGGACATGGGTGCCGACAAGCAGGTCGACGGTGCCGGCGCCGGTGCCCGCTGCGTCAACAACCCCGCCCTGGGCCTGCGCGCCATTCGCCTGTGCCTGAAGGACCCCGACCTGTTCCTGCCGCAGCTGCGCGCCATCCTCCGCGCCTCGGCGCATGGACCGGTACGCATGATGATCCCGATGCTGTGCAACATGAGCGAACTCGACCAGGTGCTGCAACTGCTCAGCGAGACCCGTAACCGCCTGGAGCGCGAACACCACGCCTTTGATCCTGCCATGCCGGTCGGCGGCATGATTGAAATCCCGGCCGCAGCCCTGTCGGCAAGGGCATTTGCCGGCAAGCTCGATTTTCTGTCGATCGGTACCAACGACCTGATCCAGTACACCCTGGCGATTGACCGTGTCGATGATGAGGTCAACTACCTGTATGACCCGCTACACCCGGCGGTGCTGCAACTGATCAAGATGGTCATCGATGCCGGCAGCGCACGCGGCATCCCGGTGGAAATGTGCGGCGAGATGGCGGGCGATGCCCGCTACACGCGCCTGCTGCTGGGCATGGGGCTTACCGAATTCAGCATGCACCATACTGCCCTGCAGGAGGTCAAGCGTGTCATCAACCAGAGCAGCATTACCGAGCTCGGCCCGCAGGTCAGCGCGCTGATGCAGTGCAGCGACCATGCCAGCCTGCTGGCCCGACTCGAGTCGATCAACAGCTCCATCACCTGATCATTACCCGCGCGCCCGTCGCATCACGCTCCACTTACCGAACTCCTGGCAGGCTGATAAACTGCATGCAGTTTTGTCCACGGCGATAACATACGTAAACACGTACGTGCAAGGCAGATGATGGAAGCAGCAGAGACGCAAACCACAAGCAGCCGGCTGGAACAGCTGACCCAGGCCCTGGATCGCGGTGCCGCGGGCAGCATACGCCAGATGCTCGCCAGCCTGCACGCCGCCGAGATTGGCGACCTGCTGGAGGCCTACCCGCAGGGCCCGCGCGAACTCCTCTGGGAACTGGTTGACCCGGATGAACGCGGGGAAATCCTGCTCGAGGTCAACGACGAGGTGCGTGCCGGCCTCATCGGCCTGATGGAGAACGAACAGCTGGTCGCCGCCGCCGAGGGCCTGGACACCGACGACCTCGCCGACCTGATCGTTGATCTGCCGCGGGCGGTGACCCGTGAAGTCCTGCGCTCAATGGACAAGCAGAACCGCGACCGGCTCGAGGCGGTGCTGCACTATGCGGAGGATACGGCCGGCGGCCTGATGAACGTCGACACCGTGACGGTCCGTGCCGACGTCACACTCGATGTGGTGCTGCGCTACCTGCGACTGCACCCGGACGTGCCGGAAACCACCGACACCCTGTTCGTGGTCAACCGGAATGACATATACCAGGGCATATTGCGGCTCTCCACCCTGCTGACCAATGACCCCGAGCTGTTCGTCGCCGGGGTCATGGACCGCGAGGTGCAGGCCATTCCCGCCGACATGGCAGACGACGAGGTCGCCCGCCTGTTCGAGGACCGCGACCTGCTGTCCGCACCGGTAGTGGACACCGAGGGCAGGTTGCTCGGCCGCATCACCATCGACGATGTCGTTGACGTTATCCGTGAGGATGCCGAGCACTCCCTGCTTAGCATGGCCGGTCTGGACGAGGAAGACGACACCTTCGCGCCCGTCTTCACCAGCGCGCGCCGCCGCGCCGTGTGGCTGGGCATCAACCTGTTCACCGCCTTTCTTGCCTCCTGGGTGATCGGCCTGTTCCAGGCGACCCTGCAACAGGTGGTCGCACTGGCCGTGCTGATGCCCATTGTCGCCAGCATGGGCGGTATTGCCGGCAGCCAGACGCTGATCATCGTCATCCGCGGCCTGGCGCTGGGCCAGGTGGGCAGCAGCAACGCCCGCTGGCTGATGACCAAGGAACTCGCCGTCAGTGCACTGAATGGTATCGTCTGGGCGCTGGTCGTGGCACTGCTGGCAACGCTATGGTTCAGGGATATCAACATCGGCCTGATCATAGCCTTCGCACTCATCATCAACCTGGTGTGCGCCGCCATTGCCGGCTTCAGCATCCCCTTCACCCTCAGCCGCATGAACATCGATCCGGCCCATGCCGGCACCGTGATACTGACGACGATCACCGATGTGGTCGGCTTTATGGTATTCCTCGGCCTGGGAACCATCTTCCTGGTGTAGGGGCGACTTCAGTCGCGGCAACGGAATAGCGTCGAACCAGTCGCGACTGAAGTCACTCCTGCACCCGATCCAGCACCGGCAGCATCCACTACCGGACGCGTCAGGACCCGGCGATCGTCATCTGCTCGATCAGTACCGAGCCCGTCCGGGTTGCCCAGCGCGGGTCGAAATCGTTACCGACCTCGACAATACCCATGAACATGTCCTTCAGGTTGCCTGCCACGGTTATCCCGTCCACCGGATAGCGGATCTCGCCGCCTTCCACCCAGAAGCCCGCCACCCCGCGCGAATAGTCGCCGGTCACCATGTTGACACCGAAGCCGATGGTCTCGGTGATCAGCAGGCCGGTGTCCATGTTGCGCAGCATGCCATCCAGATCACGCTCGCCCGGATCAATAATGAGGTTGCGCACCCCGCCGGCATTACCGGTGGTCTCCATGCCTAGTCTGCAGGCCGAGTAAGTGTCCAGTACATAGCCCTGCAGGATGCCACCGGTGACGATATCCCGTGCCCGGGTTGCCACACCCTCGCTGTCATAGGGCGCACTGGCAATCGCCTTCTTCAGCAGCGGCTGTTCATGGATGTGCATGAATTCCGGAAATACCGGCTTGCCGAGGTGGTCGATCAGAAAAGAGGCCTTGCGGTACAGGCTGCCACCCTGGATGGCGCTGATGAAATTGCCGAACAGGCCGCGTGCCACCTCCGCCGCAAAGATCACCGGCGCCTGGCGAGTGGACAGGCGCTGCGTGCCCAGCCGCCGCACCGCACGCCCGCCGGCCTTGCCGCCGATGATTGCCGGGGTGTCGAGGTCGGCACTGTCTCGCGCCGAGACGCTCCAGTAGTCCCGCTGCATCTCCTCGTCCTGCCTGCCGACCACGGCACAGCCGAGGTTGTGCCGGCTGCTCCGGTAGCCGCCCATGAAACCACTGCTGTTTCCGGATACGCGCAGTCCGGCGTAACTGCTGACCGTCGCTCCCTCCGAGTTGACGATTCGTTCATCCACCGCCAGCGCGGCCGCCTCGCATTCGCGCGCCACTTCTATGGCCTGTTCGGCTGACAGGCCCCACGGATGGTACAGGTCGAGATCAGGGATTACGGTCGCCAGACGCTCGGGATCCGCCAGGCCCGCACATGCGTCCTTGCTGGTGTAGCGGGCGATGTCACAGGCAGCCCGGACGGTCTCGCGGATACTGTCCGGGGAGAAGTCGGCGGTACTGGCCGAACCCTTGCAATGATCGAAGTACACCGTCAGACCCATGCCGCGGTCATGGTTGTATTCCAGTGTTTCGGTTTCACCAAGACGCACCGTGACCGACAGGCCGATGTCCTCGCTGACGCCCGCCTCTACGGCATCCGCCCCCATGGCCTGAGCCTGGCTGATCGCGTCCTGCACCATTTCCTGTAACGGCGCGAAATCCGGAAGCACGGGTTTGTTTCCTGTCAGTGATGTATCGCTCATGCCATGTCACCTTGTCGATGTGGCGGAAATTCTACCGGTCGGGACCTGGCCGGACAATTCCCGCGGAAAACGTTATGCTTGTCCCCGCAAACCATGAGCCGCACTGCAATGCACGATACGGAATACGAACAGCCCGCCAAGCCCAGCAAGACCCGCCGCAAGCGTGATGTGGAAGCGCTGCAGGAACTGGGCAGTGAACTGCTGGACTTCAGTGAAGAAGTACTGCAGCAGCTGGATCTGCCGGAGAAACTGCTGGATGCCGTGCTGGCGGCCAGGAAGATCCAGTCTTACGGCGCACGCCGCCGCCAGTTACAGTATATAGGCAAGCTGATGCGCGATACCGATCCGGCACCGATCCACGCCGTCATTGCAGCACGCGGGCACCAGCAGGAAACCCATACGCAGGCCTTCCACCTGCTGGAGGCATTGCGTGATGCACTGGTACTCCAGGGTGACTCTGCCCTGGGCGAGGTTCTGGAACATTTCCCGCTGGCCGACCGGCAGCACCTGCGAAAACTGGCGCGGCAGGCACGCAGGGAACACGACAAGCATCAGCCACCGAAGGCGTCACGGCGACTGTTCCGCTACCTCAGGGAACTGCAGGAGGCCAGCGCCTCCTGATCCGGGCAGACCCGGCCCTGTGTTACCAGCTGTCCAGCGAACGCTCGACCACCGGCTCGCCACAACCCGTGTATTGCCTGCCATCGAGGTGCACGTTCACTGTTGCGTCGTAGGCCTTGCCGGACTTTGCGTCCTGGCAGAACATCTCCAGCACGACAACGTTCATTTGATGGTCATCATCGACAACGCGGTGGGTGATGGCGTTGACGTTGCCACGCGTCAGGTCGGGACCGAGTTTGACGAAACGGTAGCTGCCCGAACCCTCCCCTGCGGTGAAATCCAGCCGCCTCCCCTCGTGATAGACATCCAGCTGCCAGCCGGGCTCATGGCAAGCGCGTGGAAATCGGCCGCCGCCGGCTGATCGGCCCCACTGGCGGCAGACGATATCGACAGGCCGGCCACGATGGCCAGCATACAGCGGGGATTCCAGAGAGACCGGTTCTTCGTCTTGCCTGTTCCTCGTCAGCGGGAATGCACCCGCAACAGTACAACACTCCGAATCACCGGACAATTGCACCCTGGCACCGCGCCCTGTCCGGCGCAGCCGTGGCCGCCGCCTGCGAGGAACGCCGGGATGCCGGCCTCAAGCACGAGGTCACCGACTGGCTCACGCTGTCCGGACTGCTGGAACTGGAGACCGGCTTCCAGCGCAACGAGCTCGATAGCAGCACCGCGCACTCGCACGATGACGACTTCGATAAATCACTGCAGGTCGGCGCACTCGTCGCACCCCTGTCGTGGCTGAAGGTCGAACTGACCTGTGAATATGACGACGAGGAGAACGAGCATGTACTGGACGAGGCCTTTGCGTCCGTCGAAATCGCGGACCTTGAACCGGAACTCGGTAAACTCTATGTGCCGTTCGGCGTCTATTACAGCAATTTTGCCAGCGGCCCGGTCCTCGAGTTCGGTGAGACACGCGGATGCAGCGCGCGTCCTCCCCTGCGGCGTCAATGAGCACATCGAGCTGTCAGGGTTTGTCTACAGGGGGCGCGCATGGAATATCGAGTGCGGCTTTTTCCCGAAAGGCAACTTCGAATGGGCGCTGCTTGTCGAGGGCAGCAATGAACTCGAGGACGAACCGGCCCTGCGCGGCGGACCCGCGGTTGCCTGGCGGGTGACGAAAAATGCCAGTCTCACACTGGAGTATCTCTGCAGCACCTGTGAAAGCGACCTGGCCGAAGATTCGAAGGGCCGCGAACTCGATTCCACACACCAGCTGGCTGCGCGGTTCAGCCTGCAGCTCCAGGCCATGGCCGCCATACGGGTGATCTCAGGTGCTGGTGCCCCCGACTGTCAGCTCGTCGATCAGCAGGGTCGGCTGACCGACGCCGACCGGCACGCTCTGCCCTTCCTTGCCGCACGTACCGACGCCGGAATCGAGCTGCAGGTCATTGCCGACCATGGATACCTGCTTGAGCACCTCCGGCCCGCTGCCGATCAGGGTCGCACCCTTGACCGGCGAGGTGACCCTGCCGCCTTCAATGAGATAAGCCTCGCTGGCGGTGAAAACAAACTTGCCGGACGTGATGTCCACCTGTCCGCCACCGAAGTTGACGGCATACAGCCCCCTGTCAACCGAACGGATAATCTCTTCCGGGTCCGACTCGCCAGCCAGCATGCAGGTATTGGTCATGCGCGGCATCGGCAGATGGGCATAGGACTCGCGCCGACCGTTACCGGTCGGTGCAACACCCATCAGGCCGGCATTCATGCGGTCCTGCATGTAACCCTTGAGAATACCGTTCTCGATCAGCACGGTGTTCTGCGTCACGATGCCCTCATCATCGACATTGAGCGAGCCACGGCGACCCTCGATGGTGCCGTCATCGACCACGTTGCACAGCGGCGAGGCAACACGCTCACCGACGCGCCCGGCAAATGCCGAAGTACCCTTGCGGTTGAAGTCGCCCTCCAGTCCGTGACCGATGGCCTCGTGCAGCAGGATGCCTGGCCAGCCGGGGCCAAGCACTACCGGCATGCTGCCTGCCGGGGTATCCACCGCGTCCAGGTTGACCAGCGCCTGGCGTACTGCCTCGCGGGCGTAGCCCATGGCTCGGTCCTCCTCGATGAAGAAACCGTAGTCGGTGCGCCCGCCGCCACCCGAACTGCCCTGTTCCCTGCGGCCGTCCTGCTCGACGATTACGCTGACATTCAGGCGGATCAGCGGACGGACGTCGGCTGACAGCGTGCCATCACTGACCGCCACCATCATGACTTCGTGCACACCGGCCAGGCTGACCACCACCTCCCTGACCCGCGGGTCCTGGCGCCGTGCCTCGGCATCGACCTGCTTCAGCAGGGCGACCTTGTCGTCGGCCGTCATGCGATCGATCGGGTCAATCGCCGGATAGAGAATGTTCTCCTCGCCCCGATGCCAGGCCTGCAGCCGACCCTCGCTGCCGCGCGAGGCAATAGCGCGCGCGGCGTGCGACGCCTCCAGCAACGCCGGTACGCGGATTTCATCGGAATAGGCAAAGCCGGTCTTGTCGCCGCTGATGGCGCGCACCCCGGCACCCTGCTCGATGCTGTGCGTGCCCTCCTTGACAATGCCGTCCTCCAGGACCCAGGACTCGAAGCGGGTAGACTGGAAATACAGGTCGCCGCTGTCGACAGCATGTCCCAGCAACTGGCCAAAGACACGGTCAAGATCGTGGTCGTCGATACCGGCAGGCGCCAGCAGGCACTGCCGTGCAATTTCAAGATTCGATTCACTCATTGGAATATTGCCGGTCATGTCATTCGCACCGCAGGCGGCGGTGCTCGATACTCGGAAAATTGCGCCGCGCGCTTTCCAGACGGCCCAGATCGATCGTGGCAGACACCACGCCGGGCCCGCGTGCAAGGCTGTTCAGGATAATACCCCAGGGATCGACGATCATGCTGTGGCCATGGGTCTCGCGACCGTTCAGGTGATAACCGCCCTGACCGGCCGCTACCACGTAGCAGAGGTTCTCGATGGCACGTGCCCGCACCAGCACTTCCCAGTGCGCCCTGCCGGTAATGGCGGTGAATGCCGCCGGCAATACCAGCACTTCCATGCCGGCATCGAGCTGCTGCCGGAACAGCTCGGGAAAACGCAGGTCGTAACACACGGCGAGGCCGATTCTGCCGAGCGGGCTGTCAAGCACCACCACCCGGTCGCCAGGCTCTATGGTCTCCGACTCCGTGTATTGTTCGTCACTGTCGACGAGGTCGACATCAAACAGGTGGATCTTGTCGTAGCGCGCGACCTGTTGTCCCGTATCGTCGTAGACCATGCAGGCGGCGCGGATCTTGCCCGGGTCACTGGCTGCCAGCGGCACCGTACCACCGACCAGCCAGATTCCGTGACGGCGGGCCTGCTCGGCAAGGAACTCCTGGATGGGGCCATCGCCCTCGACCTCGCGCACGTCGATCTTGTCACGCTCCGACTTGCCCATGATGGCGAAGTTCTCCGGTAGCACCACCAGCCCGGCCTCCTGGCGAACGGCCTGATTGATCAGACGTTCGGCTTCCAGCAGGTTGGCGCCCACGTTCGGACCGGATGCCATCTGGATACACGCAACATTCGTCATATGCTCTTCAGCTCCTTGTAACAGCACGACTGCATCACCGGCGCAGCAGACAAAAAAAGGATAACATAGCCTGCCGTGTTGTAATTCAGCATACCCGGTATGGTTACCGGGGCGGGTATTCGTTTATTCGATGTCCTCTGCCGGGTCGCTGCTGGCCGGCGGCTTTTTCCTGACATCCAGTTTTTCATACACCGGTTCCGACCAGGGGCCTGTCACGGCATAGCGCCGCACTGCCATTTCATCGATTTCGTCGTTGAGCAACTGCTCGGCAAGCAGCAGCGCCGCACCCACCGCTGGCCCGCCGGCCAGTACACCGGCCAGCGGCAGACTGGAACTGAGGTTGGGAACCACCGTTACCAGCTGGTCATAATCCTGATCGGCGAGACCGATGCGGCCGGTAATGTCGATCCTGGCCGCGGGCCCCTCGATCTGCAGATCATTGGTATAGGCATTGCCGCCGTCCAGGACGAAGTTGCCCTCGATGCGGTCGAAACTGAAGCCCTTCTTGAACAGGTCGCTGAAATCGAGAGACAGGCGTCGAGGCAGCGTGTGCAGGCTGACAAGGCCAAAGACACGGCCGGCACCGGGCTTGACGCTTTTCAGCTGACCATCCCTGATATTCAGGTACAGTTTGCCTTCCGCGCGTCCCGGCTCGAAATCCCATGGCGCCCCCTGCCAGCCGGCATTGATCGCCCCTGACAGTTCGCCACCATCGACCTCCTCCGCATAGTCAAACGCCTCGAGCAGGCGGTCCAGCCGGCCTTTGGTGATCTCGACATCGAACCATGACCGGTCAAACCCGCTCTTGCCGCGCCAGTTACCGGTCGCCTGCACTTCGAGCATCTTGGAGGCAACGGCCAGCTGTTTTACCTCCATGGCATCCGGCGCGCGGACGGTATCCAGCAGGGTATTACCCAGCTTGATATCGTTGATCTTCAGCTTGCCGATGGAAATATTCAGCTCGGGGAAATCTCCCGGCCCGATAGTCACGACATCGGCCTCGCTCCCCGTATCCGGCAGGCTGACCAGTAGCAGCTTTTCCAGGTTCGCAACGACCTTCTCGATTCCACGCGATGTCCTGGACAGCTCGATAGTGCCGCTGACCGATTTGCCTGCCAGGTTTATTTCCTGCACCAGCCCCGCCGTCTCAGCCTGCAGATCGACATCACGCAATACATGCCGCATGACTTCCAGCTCGGCGATGCCAAGATCCACCTTGACCGGCGGCCCGCCGCCACCCTGCATGCCCGCCAGCAGCGGCAGCCATTCCGAGAGCGAGAACCGCGCCAGCTTGCCCGTGATGCCGAGCACTTTCTCCCCGGGCAGCACGGCCTCTGCCGTGCCAAGCACCAGCTGGCCACGCTCCAGGCTGGCGGTCCGCTGTTTGAATTCAACGGCCATGAGACCCTGTAACACATCCGCGTAGCCAAGCTGTATGAACCGGTCCGGCTGAGCGATGCGCGTGACGGCAAGCGTAAGGGGGCGTTTTTCCTCTTTCAGCTTGCCAAACGGTGCCGGCAGGTTCACGGCAATACCCTCGAGCATCGAGGAAAGCCGGAGATCCACATCCGGGACCTGGTAGCGGCGCTCCAGCCTGCCGATGCTGAGCAGCACCTCCCAGTCACTGCGACCGTTAATCACATCGGCAAGCGCGGACTGCTGCGTGTACTGTCCGATGAAATCCACGGGCCCGCGGCAGCGGATGTTCGTCGTGCCGGCCTTGCGGTCGGTCCAGACGTCAACAGTCACCGGGGTATCCAGCAATCTGGCCTCGAGACCGCTGCCGGAGAAGTCATCGGGCGTGAAAGCCAGGTGGCCGCGGATGTTCTCCAGACTGATATCGTCATCCCTGATGTCCAGGGAATTGCCCTTCAGGTGGATGTTGCCGGCCACGCTAAGCTCGCGGGTGGAAGCCTTGTGCAGGGGCACCACGATATCCAGGTCCAGCCCGGTCGGACCCTTGCCGGCGACACGCTCGACGAAGGCGCCGTAGACATCACCCACCGGACTGCTGTCCATCTCGGCCAGCATGACATCGAGCTCGCCATTGACGCGGCCGCGGATAGTCAGGTCGGGATGCACAAGGTCGAGGATTTGCGCGTGAACCCTGGCCAGTCTTGCCGAGCGGATAAAGCCCGAACTGCTGTAGACATCCATGCGGCGCCCGGTGAAAGTCACATCGGCATCGAGCTTCGCGATCTGTGTCCAGTCCGGGCTGTAGTCGAGTATGGCGTTCCTGACCGGCAGGCTGACCCGCAGTTCGCCCTCGCCGTTGTCATACGGCAGCTGATCGAGCCGTCCTTTCACCACAACACTGCCCTGCTCTATATCGCCGCTCACCAGGCTGCTGTCGAGCCAGTGCACGCCGCTTGCCGGCATGACACGCGCCGGCAGGTAATGCCGGATGCGCCTGAGCCTGCCACGGACAAAGTCGGCATCGAGATCGACAATCGGCGATCCGCCGGCCCCGGGGATTGCGACCGTCACCCTGGCCTGCAGCTCGAGGTCGTCATTGGCCACCCGGAGGTTATCGCTGCTCATGATCAACAGGCCCTGCCTGCTGTTCCAGGCCGCTTCTCCCTCGAGGTCGTCGAATGTCAGCTCGTCGCGGAACAGGGCATCATCCTGCACGCTGACATGCCGGCTGCTGAGCCACAGGGCACCGGCCTGCGGCGTGCCGGTAATGCTGCCCCGCAGGTGTTGCACGACCGGCGAGCGCTCGGGAGTGCGAATGCCAACATCACTGAAAACGGCATCAAACCCGGCTACTGCCCGGGCACCGGCATCGCCCCTGATGTACAGCACCATTTCCTCGATCATGCCTTCGGGCTGCAGCTCTGCCAGCTGCTGGCGGTGCTGCAGATCGACGCCAGGCGCCAGCAGTGCGGCAAGGCGCAGGTCCTGCAGGTCAATGCGATTGATGTCTGCCGTGATCAGCGGCTCTTCCCCGGCGTCGTCCAGGCTAACGGCAAAAGCGGTTCCCTCGCGAACAACACCGCCCTGCTGGATGGTCAGGTTCTGTGCTGCCAGCTGCCAGCCGGTTTCCCGCAGCTGCCAGCCGATCTGCCCGCTGAGACGGTCTACACCGATGGCATCGCCGCCTTCGCCGCCGGTCACCTTCAACCCGTTGACATCGAACTCGCCGATAACGGACTGCAGGCGCCCCAGCTTGATGTCCATCCAGCCACGCACATCGGCAATGCCCGCCAGCTGCGTGTCAGGTGGCAGCAAGGGCAGGTTTTCCGGGGTCAGCGCCACTGACTGGCCCTTGAGATAAAGCCTGCCGTCCCAGCCGCCGGCCCAGTTGCCGCTGCCCTGCAGCACAGCCTGGATATCGACGCGATAACCGAGTTCGGGCGGCAGCATCGCGTAGCCGATCACACTGTACTGCGAGCTTTCATTCTGCAGTGTCAGCGTGACATCCGAGAACCTCACTGGCGCACGTTCCCGTTGCCTGTCGCTGAAGGTAACACGGGAATCGTGAATAGCGAGCCGCTCCATCAGCAACAGCCGCGACAGGTCGGTACCTTCACTGCTACCGCCCTCGATGCCATCGACGTACAGACGGCCGTCGGCGGCGCGGATCAGGGTCACGTCGGCACCGATGATGTCGATACTGGCGGGGCGAGGCTCCCGCTCTTCCAGGTAGGCCTTGATGTCGAGACCGATCCACACCTCGCCGATCTCCAGCAGAGGCTCGTCCTGCTCGCGACCGGCAATGGACACGCCGCGCAGTTTGATGACCGGGTTTATGCCACGCCAGGTCGCGTCCATGCGAGCTATGGAGACCGGCTGGTCAAGCAGCTCGCCCAGCGTCTGTTCGGCGGCCTCGCGGTAGTCGCCCAGCACCGGCACCCACAGCCGCGCCACGCTCAGCAGTACCGCGAACAACAGTAACAGGCCGACGAACAGCAACCAGACGTTATGGAGGAGACGACCAATCATTTCAGATCCTGTGCATCACGGCCCGCCGGTTGCGGCGGGGTCAGCCCGGCTGCCGATGCCTACATCGGCACAACGTCGTACTGTTCCTGTGTATACAGGGCCTCGACCTGGAATTTTATCGGCTTGTCGATGAATGCCTCCAGATCCGCCAACCCGTCTGACTCCTCATCCAGCAGCAGGTCCACCACTTCCTGCGAGGCCAGCACCAGCAGCTGCTGGGCATCGAACTGGCGGGCCTCCCGCAGGATTTCACGGAAGATCTCGTAACAGACGGTTTCCGGCGTCTTCAGCGACGCCCTGCCGCTGCAGGTTGGACACACCTCGCACAGGACGTGCTCCAGGCTTTCGCGGGTCCGCTTGCGCGTCATCTCCACCAGCCCCAGCGAGGAAACCTCGCTGATGTGTGTCTTTGCATGGTCCTTTTCCAGACTCTTTTCCAGCGCGCGCAGCACCAGCCGCTTGTGTTCCTCGTCCACCATGTCGATAAAGTCGACGATGATCATGCCACCCAGGTTGCGCAAACGCAGCTGACGGGCTATGGCCTGTGCTGCCTCGAGGTTGGTCTTGAATATGGTTTCTTCCAGGTTGCGGTGCCCGACATAACCGCCGGTGTTGACGTCTACGGTTGTCATGGCCTCGGTCTGGTCAAAGATCAGGTAGCCCCCTGACTTGAGTTGCACCTTGCGTTCCAGCGCCTTGTGAATTTCATCTTCCACGCCGTACAGATCGAAGATCGGCCGCTCGCCAGGATAATATTCGATCTGCGCCTGCAGGTCGGGCATGAACTGTTCGGCAAACTGCCTGACACGCTGGTAGCTTTCCCGTGAATCAATGCGGATCTTCTCGATCTGGTCGTCGAGCAGGTCGCGCATGATGCGGATACTGAGTGGCAGGTCTTCATAGACCGCCATGCCGGCCTTCGTCTGGACCTCGCGCTCGCTGATCGATGTCCATAACTTCCTGAGAAAAATCATGTCAGCCCGCAGCGCCTCGGCACTGGCGCCCTCGGCCGCCGTGCGCGCGATGAAACCACCGCTCTCGTCCTCGGTCATGAACAGCTGGATCAGGTCGCGCAGGCGGATGCGTTCTTCCTCATCCTCGATCTTCTGCGAGATGCCGACGTTGGTTACGCGGGGAATAAAGACGAGGAACCGCGACGGGATGGTCACTTGCGTGGTAAGACGCGCGCCCTTCGTGCCCAGCGGGTCCTTGATGACCTGTACCGTGATTTCCTGCCCCTCACGCAGCAGCGACCCGATGTCCTCGACCCCGGCGGTGTCGCTATCGCCGTTGCCCGGCAGCCGCTGCATGATGTCGGACGCATGCAGGAAGGCGGCACGCTCCAGGCCGATGTCCACGAAAGCCGCCTGCATGCCCGGCAGCACCCGGCATACCTTGCCTTTGTAGATGTTACCGACCAGGCCTCGACGCAGGGCGCGTTCGATAAAGAGCTCCTGCAGGACACCGTTTTCCAGCAGCGCCACGCGCGTTTCACGCGGGGTTACGTTGATCAGGATCTCTTCGCTCATACGGCCTTCATTTGTTTTTTATCAACAAGTTAGGGGATATATATGTCAAACTCTCTAAGCAATGCCGCGGTCTCGTACAGGGGCAGCCCGACGACCCCGGAATAGCTCCCCTCGAGATTTGCCACGAAGGCTGCCGCCCGCCCCTGGATAGCGTATCCGCCAGCCTTGTCCACGGGTTCGCCGGACGACCAGTATGCCTCGCACGCCGCCGTGCCAAGTGTGTCGAACGTCACGTGACTGGTGCTGATCCGCACCGCCTCGTGGTCCCCGACCAGTGCCACTGCCGTCATCACCTTGTGCGTACGCCCCGACAGCGCCTGCAGCATGGCCACACCGTGCTCCCGGTCATGCGGCTTGCCCATGATCGTATCACCGATAACCACCGCGGTGTCGGCACCCAGCACCGGTTGCGTGTCACCGGCGTCCAGCTGCGTGCGCCCTGCACGTGCCTTCTCCAGCGCCAGGCGACGCACGAATGCCTCGGGTTTTTCGCCCGGCACAGGAGTTTCATCGACCTCGATCTGCAGCAACGAGAATTCGACCCCGATCTGTTGCAGCAGTTCCTGGCGTCGTGGTGAGGCGGATGCGAGGTAGATGTGTTTTGTTGCGCTCATAATGAGACTGGGTCATCAGGTTAAAGGGATTGCATAACGAAGGATAACGCGTGGTGGAACCGGGTTGTAAAAATACCGGCAGATTCCAGCAACGGGCGTTATCTGGATGACAGGTTTCGCCCTGACGGGCGAAACCTGCCAACAAATATTAACCCCTGTGATACGGATGCCCCTGTATGACACTCCATGCCCGGTATAGCTGCTCGGCCAGCAGCACACGCACCAGTGCATGCGGCAGGGTCAGCGGTGACAGCGACCAGCGCATGTCCGCCCGTGCGACACATTCCTCTGCAAGTCCGTCCGGACCACCAACCAGCAATGCGATATCCCGCCCTGCCTGCAGCCAGCCCTGCAGACGCGCCGCCAGCGTTTCCGTGCTCCAGGCCTTGCCCCGCATATCCAGTGCAACAACGGTCGCCTGTTCCGGGAGCGCCGCCAGCATGGCCTTGCCCTCCTCCTGGCGGTTCTTCAGTGCCGACTGCGTCTTGCGGCGCTTGCTCAGCGGGATCTCGACCAGTCGCAGGCTGCATTCATGCGGCATGCGCCGGACATATTCCCCGTAGCCCGACATGACCCATGCCGGCATGCGCGTACCGACAGCGATCAGGTGGATTTGCATGGCGGGACTGGCAGGGAAAGGGGAATGGCCAGACACCAGGCAGGCCAGGCGATGCGCCGTGACTCAGGCATCGCCAGGGTTGGCGCTGCCTACCGACCAGAGTTTTTCCAGGCCATAGAACTCTCGTGTTTCCGGCAGCATGACGTGGACGATCACGTCGCCCAGGTCAATCAGGACCCACTCACCGGTCTGCTCGCCCTCGACGCCGAGCGGCGGGTTGCCGGCCTGCTTGGCCCGGAGCACAACGTTGTCGGCAAGTGATTTGACATGCCGGGAGGAAGTACCGCTGACGATGACCATCCGGTCCGTTATCGAGGTAAGGTCCTTGACGTCGAGAACACTGACGTCGACGCCCTTCAGGTCATCCAGCGCCCCCACGGCGAGTGCCTGCAGCGCATCCGTCGACAGTGCCGGACTGCTGTCCGCCTCAGCTTCACCCTGCTGTTTCTGTTCTTTGCTTTTCATGGTCCCGGTACAGGCCCTCTCGTTCAATGATTGCAAGCGCGGCTTGCGGCATCAGAAAGCGCGCGCTGTTGCCGGTCGCCAGTAGTTCGCGTATTCGCGTGCCGGAGATCTCCAGCCGGGACACCGGCTGGAACAGCACGCGCCCGGCAGGTTTCGAGGCCAGCGCGGCCACGTCACCGGCCCGGTGGCGGTCGATAAACCCTGCCAGTTCACCCGTCATCGGCAACTCCGCACCGGGCCGTGTCATGACCACCATGTGACACTGCCCGATCAGTTCAGGCCAGCGATGCCAGTCCGGCAGGCCGAGAAAGGCGTCCATCCCGATCAGCAGACACAGGCTTGCCGAACCCAGCTCCCTGCGCAGCGAGACCAGCGTATCGATGGTATAGGACGGGCCGTCCCGCTCCAGTTCGCGCTCGTCGATAATGAAATGCGGCGTGTCACCGACCGCGGCCCGCAACATGTCCAGGCGCTGGGTGGGCGACGCCACCGGACCCGGGCGGTGCGGCGGTATGTTACTCGGTATCAGGCGCAGTTCCTCAAGCCGCAGCGCCTCGCACACTTCCAGCGCCGGCCGCAGATGACCGAAATGCACCGGATCAAAAGTACCGCCGAGGATGCCGATCACGCGTGCGCCCCGGGGCAGGGCCGCGGGCAGTCAGAACTGTACTCGCGGGATACAGCACGGCAACCGCCGGTTACATGGCATGCGATGATTTCCTGCCTGCGCGGGAATAACAATGCATATCGCTGACTTTGAGGAAACAGGGCTCTTGGCGTCCTTGGCGTCTTGGCGTCGAGTCTTGTCCGCTCAGGTACGGATATGACCGTCGCCGAGGACGATGTATTTCAGTGTCGTCAGTCCTTCCAGGCCGACCGGACCGCGCGCATGCAGCTTGTCGGTGCTGATGCCGATCTCTGCACCCAGGCCATACTCGAAGCCGTCGGCGAAGCGGCTGGACGCGTTCACCATCACCGAGCTGGAGTCGACCTCGCGCAGGAAGCGCTGCGAGCGCGGCAGTGACTCCGTAATGATCACGTCGGTATGGCCGGAGCCGTAGCGTGCGATATGATCGATCGCCGCATCCAGACCGGCCACGATCCGGACCGCGAGGATCGGCGCCAGGTACTCGGCCTCCCAGTCCGCCTCGGTTGCGGCATTGATGTCGGGCAGCAACTCGCGGGTTGCCTCGCAGCCGCGCAACTCCACGCCGGCATCGATAAACTGCAGCGCCAGTTCCGGCAGGACACGTTCTGCAATATCCTGCGCGACCAGCAGGGTTTCCATGGTGTTGCAGGTGCCATAGCGCTGTGTCTTGGCATTGAAGGAGACCCTGATGGCCTTGTCGATGTCAGCCAGTTCATCGATATAGGTATGACATACACCATGCAGGTGCTTGATGACCGGCACCCGCGATTCCCTGCTGATCCGCTCGATCAGTCCCTTGCCACCGCGCGGCACGATGACATCGACACAGTCTTCCATGCGGATCAGTTCACCCACCGCGGCGCGGTCGGTGGTCTCGATGACCTGCACTGCGTCGGCTGGCAGACCGGCAGCTGACAGGCCGGTGTGTATACAGGCGGCAATGGCCTGGTTGGAATGGATCGCCTCCGAACCGCCACGCAGGATGGTTGCATTGCCCGATTTCAGACAGAGACCTGCGGCATCCGCGGTAACATTCGGCCTTGATTCGTAGATGATGCCGATGACGCCAAGCGGCACGCGCATGCGGCCAACCTGGATACCCGACGGCCGGTAATTCATGCTGGAGATGCTGCCGACGGGATCGGGCAGCGCGGCAACCTGGCGCAGACCTTCCGCCATGCCCCGGATGCGCTCGTCGTTGAGTTCGAGCCGGTCCAGCAGGGCGTCATCCAGCCCCAGCTGCCTGCCGGCGGCCAGGTCCTTCTCGTTCCCGGCCTTGAGCTGTTCCGCTGACTGCACGATGGCATCGGCAATGGCATCCAGCGCCGCATCCTTCATGGCGGTATCGGCGCGACTCATCGCCCTGGCCGCGGCGCGTGCGCGCTTGCCGACCTCCTGCATGTAGGCAGGCAGGTCTAAGTTCATGGATTCCGCGTTTACACTCATAATTGTTCTGCAAAGGTGCGTCTCGCGCACCGCTCCGACTGTCAGTTCCAGTCCGCCGATGCGCATGGCGCGCACGACACGTCAGGTTAATGCGCTGGCCGGAACGCCCTTCACACCTGCCAGCAGCAGCAGCAATTGTAACAGTTCATCCCACTCGTTTCCCGCGGCCTGGCCCTTGATGACACGGTCTACCAGGGCGCAGCGTCGCAACAGGCGACCACCCTCGCCGTCCGGCCGGGCAAGGCGCTGCAGCGCCTTGCCGACCACCGACTTGCGGTTCTGCCAGACGCGGTACTGTGCCAGCACCTTCGGTACCGCCTGTCCGGCAGTGACCAGACTTGCCATCGCCGCCAGCTGCCGGACCTCCTTCGCCAGTGCCCATAACACCACCGCAGGCGGCGTACCCTCGCCACGCAGGCCCTGCAGCATGCGGACACTGCGGGCGCCCTCGCCGGCCAGCGCCGCATCCACCATGCTGAAAATATCGAAGCGGGCACTGTCGGCAACCGCCGCGGCGATATCCTCCGCATCGACGGGACCCGCACCGCGCAGCAGGTAAAGCTTGTCGATTTCCTGCACACAGGCAAGCAGGTTGCCCTCGACACGACCGGCCAGCAGCGCCACGGCCCCGGCGGTGGGTTCCAGCCCGCGTTGCTGCATGCGCGCCTTCACCCAGGACGGGTACTGCTGCGCGTCCAGCGGCCAGACGAACACGACCACCCCGGCCCCGTCGAGCGCCTGCACCCACTTGCCCTTGCGTGCAGCCGGGTCCAGCTTGCCGGCGGTGATCAGCAGCAGCGTGTCCTCCGGCGGCTGTTCGGCCCAGGCCCGCAGTGCCTTCGACCCTGCATCCCCAGGCTTGCCACCCGGCAGTCGCAGGTCGACCAGGCGACGCTCGGAAAACAGCGACAGGCAGCCGCCTGCCGAATGCAGGCTGCCCCAGTCAAAGCCGGCCTCAACCGACAGCACATCGCGCTCGTCGTAACCCCGCGAGCGTGCTGCGGCACGCACGGCATCCGCTGCTTCCATGACGCGCAGCGGTTCATCACCGCTGATGAAATAGACCGGCGCAAGCTGTTTGCGCAGGTGGCCGTCGAGCTGCTCTGGTTTCAGTTGCATGGAGGGATTATTTCACGGATCACCCGGGGGATGTAACGACCGTACCGGATACCGCATGAAATTGTGCAGCCTGCGATGTTCCGGACTCCTGCATGCTGACGCGGGCATCCTGCGGTTAACGGCAGGTGCTATGGGCTCTCCCCGCCGGCCGTCATGATTCGCAGCATGGCGAGGTTGACCACATCGCGCTGCAATTCCCGGCGAATGAAACTCGACTCCCGTTCCTTGGCCAGGATGTCGTTCTTGTTAAAGACAAAATCGCGCTTCGCCGTAACGGTCTGCTCGTCCAGCAGGACCTGCTGGCCCTTTGCCGTGAGCTTGAAACGGATCATGTGCACCAGCAGCAACTCCTGCACCTTGCCACTGATGTCCACGGTCAGCACGTCAGTGCGGGATTTGCTTTCCATGATCTTCAGCACTGCCGTGGCCTCGTCACGCTGCTCGGTCACGGCCACGCCGCGATCCTCGAGTGCATCACGGAAGTCCTCGTAGATCGTGGACCAGGGTTTGGCACCCTGGATATAGGTGGCCGCCATGCTCTCCGGTAACCCGCCACTGCCGCGCGGATGGAAGCCGCAGCCGGCAAGCGGCAGCAGCAGTGCGACGACAGCCAGCCGTTGCAGCAGGGAACGCCTGGCCGGCTTGTCAGACAACGATATTCACCAGTTTGCCCGGCACCGCGATAAACTTGCGTACCGGCTTGCCCTGTACGTGTTTCTGCACGTTCGGCTCGTTCATCACCAGCTCCTGCAGGGCGTCCCGGTCCGCATCTGCCGGCACATCGATACGGCCGCGGACCTTGCCGTTGACCTGGATCACCAGGGTTATCGCCTCCTGCACCAGCGCCGACTCATCGACCTGCGGCCAGCGGCAATTGACGATGGCCTGCTGTTTGCCCAGTGCATGCCAGAGTGCATGCGTGATGTGCGGCACAATCGGCGACAGCATCAGCACCACGGCCTCCAGGGCCTCCTGCATGACGGCCCTGCCCTGCGCCGAGTCGTCAGCAAACCTGTTCAGCTCATTCAGCAGCTCCATGTTGGCGGCAATGGCCGTATTGAAGGTGAAGCGGCGCCCGACATCGTCGCTCACCTTGGCCAGCGTGGTATGCACGGCGCAGCGGATGGCCTTTTGCGCATCGGACAATGCCGCAGTGTCCATGGCCGGCGCCTCGCCGGCCGCGATGTGGTCCTGCACCTGTTTCCACAGGCGCTTGAGGAAACGGTAGGCACCTTCCACACCGGAGTCCGACCATTCCAGCGACTGCTCGGGCGGTGCTGCGAACATGGTAAACAGGCGCACGGTGTCGGCGCCATACCTGTCGATCAGTCCCTGCGGATCCACCGTGTTGCCCTTTGACTTGGACATCTTGGCACCGTCCTTCAGCACCATGCCCTGGGTCAGCAGACAGGTAAACGGCTCGTCGGCCTTCAGCAGGCCCGCGTCGCGCATCAGCTTGTTGAAGAAGCGTGCGTACAGCAGGTGCAGCACGGCATGCTCGATGCCGCCCACGTACTGGTCGACCGGCAGCCAGTAGTCGGCGCGCTCATCCAGCATGCCCTTGTCCTGGTCGGCACAGGTATAGCGGGCAAAGTACCAGGACGACTCGAAGAAGGTATCGAAGGTGTCGGTCTCGCGTTCCGCCCGGCCGCCGCATTTCGGGCAGGTCGTATTGATGAACGAGTCCATCTTTTTCAGCGGCGAGCCGGTGGCGTCGATCTCGACCTCGGTCGGCAGGACCACCGGCAGGTCGGCTTCCGGCACCGGCACCGAACCGCAGTCATTACAGTTGATGACCGGTATCGGGCAGCCCCAGTAGCGCTGCCGCGAGACGCCCCAGTCGCGCAGGCGGAAATTCACCTGCCGCGAACCCCGGCCCTCGCGTTCCAGCCAGTCGGCAATCGCATCGAAGGCCTGCTCCGAAGTCAGGCCGCTGAACTCGCCCGAGTCCTGCAGCACGCCCTTGTCCGTGAAGGCCGCCACTGCAAGATCGGCCGGCTGTTCATCCGGGGCCGTGTGCACCACCTGTATCACGGGTATGCCGTTTTTCTGTGCGAATTCGTAGTCGCGCTGGTCATGCGCCGGCACCGCCATCACGGCACCCGCGCCGTACTCCATCAAAACGAAATTTGCTGCCCAGACGGGGACTTCGTCGCCGGTTATCGGGTGCACGGCCTTCAGGCCGGTATCGACGCCCTTCTTTTCCAGCGTCGCCATGTCGGCCTCGGCCACCCGGGTGTTCCGGCATTCCTCGATAAAGGCCTGCAGGTCCGGGTTGTCCGCGGCCGCCTCCAGCGCCAGCGCATGTTCCGGTGCCACGGCCACGAAGGTCACGCCCATGACGGTGTCGGGTCGCGTCGTGTAGATGGGCAGGGTCGCGTCACGCCCGGCGATGCCGAACTGCATCTCGATGCCCTCGGAGCGCCCGATCCAGTTGCGCTGCATGGTGCGCACCTGCTCCGGCCAGCCCTCGAGCCGGTCGATGTCGGCCAGCAGTTCATCGGCATAGTCGGTGATCTTGAGGAACCATTGCGGGATCTCGCGGCGCTCCACCGGCGCCCCCGAGCGCCAGCCCCTGCCGTCGATAACCTGCTCATTGGCCAGCACGGTCTGGTCCACCGGGTCCCAGTTCACCACCGCGGTCTTCTTGTAGACCAGCCCCTTCTCGAACAGCCGCGTGAAAAACCACTGCTCCCAGCGGTAATACTCCGGCTCGCAGGTCGCCAGCTCACGCTCCCAGTCATAACCGAAGCCCAGCTGCTTGAGCTGGTTGCGCATGTAGGCAATGTTCTCCCGGGTCCACTTCGCCGGCGGCACCCTGTTCTGGATGGCCGCGTTCTCGGCCGGCAGGCCGAAGGCGTCCCAGCCCATGGGCTGCAGCACATTCTTCCCCTGCATGCGCTGGTAGCGGGTAATCACATCGCCGATGGTGTAGTTGCGCACATGCCCCATGTGCAGGCGGCCACTCGGGTAGGGGAACATCGACAGACAATAGTATTTCTCCCGCTCCGGGTCCTCGCTGACCCGGAAGGTCTGCTCGGTTTCCCAGTATTCACGGGCCGCGGCCTCGATCTGCTCCGGCTGGTAGGTATTGTCCATCGGCTGAAAAATCACTGGTTTGCGTGAAAGGCGGAAGAATACCGTAGCCCCGTAATTGCCCACAACAAGGAAACGCAATTTCCTTCACCTTGCCGGCGGTTTGCGCCACACTAGGAACAGAGGCAACAGACAGGAAACGCGATATGAGCGACGATAAATCCACACGCGAGCAATGGCTGGATGCGTACAACAACATGATGGTGCGCGTCAAAACCGCCCTCGAGGAGGCGGAGGAAGCCACACCGCCGGCACTCAGGCGCGCCATCGGCAAGGCCAGGGACACGGCCGTGGACCTGGAGGAACTGACCGTGGAGGAAGCCGAGAAGGTCGCCGATTACCTGCACCGCGACCTGGAGGACGCCGGCAAGTACCTGGCCAATACCGGCCATGAACTCGGCGACTGGCTGCGCTTCGACATCGACCTGCTGGAAGACCGCCTGCTGGAGGTGCTGTCCCGGGTCGCTGACCATACCCGGCTGGAGATGCAGCAGTTCGAGCACGACCTCGAGGTCGGACCGCCATGGAACTCCGGCGAGGTGACCGGCCCGGGCACGCTGGTGTGCGATTCCTGTGGCGAGGAACTGCGCTTCCACGCCACCGGCTACATTCCGGACTGCCCGAATTGCGGACATACCGTCTACCACCGCAAGACGGTCGGCGAGGAAATCGGTCAGGGTGGCTGACACGGGCCATGACGCCGTGATGCCGGCCCGCGGCTGCGGAATACTGCTCACCTGGCTGCTGCTGGCCTGCCTTGCCTGGCCCGTGCACGCCAACGGCACGAGCGGGGAAGTCGGGCACGTGGTGGTCGTGTGGCTGAAGGACCCCGGCAACAGCGAACACCGGCGCCGCATCATCAGCGCGAGCGATGTGCTGCGCGACATTCCCGGGGTGACCGGCCTGCGCGCCGGTGAGGTGCTACCCGGCGAACGCGATATTGTCGACAGCAGTTTCGATGTCGCGCTGATCGTCAGCTTCACCGACCCGGCGGCCATGCAGGCCTACCTCACCCACCCGCTGCATGTGAAGCTGGTCGAGCAAACCCTGAAGCCGCTGGTGGATAGGATCCGGGTGTACGATTTCCGGTGAAGGCTCGTTTTCTCCGAAGCGTGAAAGGCTCACCGCAGAGACGCAAATTTAACTAATTAAAAACCACGTTATTCCGCGAACACGGCAATCCATTTCTAACTGAAATGCTGTGTTTGTGGATCCCTGCTCATTCGGGGATGACAAAGGGTTTTACGTTTCAAGCCTTGTTTTTTATTTGCGTCCTTTGCGCCTGTGCGGTTTCCTTGTGCTTCGCTGCACCCTCTGCGTCTTTGCGGTGAATATTTCTCAGCCACCCGAACGCCGCCAGCGCCCGGCCACCAGCGGCAGCAACACCAGCAGCACCGACACGATCAGCGCCGGCCAGTTCCCCATCCGCACATAGGGGGTCGCCCCCTGTCGCGGGGTGACGGTGGCGGTCACCACGGCGGTTTCGAACTGCTCGCTACGCGCGATGATTTCGCCTCGCTGGTCGATCACCGCAGAGATGCCGGTGTTGGTGGCGCGCAGCATCGGCCGGCCGGTTTCCCTGGCTCGCATGCGCGCCATCTCCAGGTGCTGGTGCGGCGCCAGTGAGTCACCGAACCAGGCATCGTTGCTGACATTGACCAGCAGCGCCGCCTCCGGAAGGTCCCGGATGATCTGTTCACCGAACACGACCTCGAAGCAGATGGACGAGGACACCGGCACGCCGGCCGCGGTCAGCAGGGTCTGACCCTTCCCGCCCGCGGAGAAGTCCGCATTCGGTACCGCCAGCGCATCCAGGCCGCTGCCGATCAGCCAGCGCAGCGGCAGGTATTCGCCGAACGGCACAAGGTGCTGCTTGTAGTAAAAGGCCTGGCTGTCACCCAGCGTGACGATGGCGTTGTAATACTCCCAGCTGCTCCTGTCCAGCACCGGGATTCCGCTGAGCAGCGCCGCATCGTGCTCGCGCAACTGTGTTTCCAGGTGCGGCAGAAAGTCCTCCTCGACCTGGTGATGAAACGCCGGGATGGCCGTCTCCGGCCAGACGTACAGGTCGATCCCCGGCACCTCAAAGGTCAGGGCGGTGTAGCGCGCCAGGGTGTTCATGAGGTTGCCCGGATCCCACTTGCGTTCCTGTGCAATATTGCCCTGTACCAGTGCCACCTCCAGCGCCTCGCCCCGGGGCTGCGTCCACTCGACCTGGCGCAGACCCTGCCCGCCCAGCCAGATGGCTGCCAGAACAAGCAGGCTGGCAAGACGACGCGGACCGCGCAACAGCGCCACCAGCAGGGCCGCACTGATGCCGACGATCAGGCTGATGCCTGGCACGCCGACCACCGGGGCAAACCCGCCGAGCGGCCCGTCAATCTGGCTGGTGCCAATACTCAGCCAGGGGAAACCGGAAAACAGCCAGCCACGCAGCCACTCGGACAGCACCCAGGCAGCCGGGAACACCGCCACCAGGGCCGCCATGGAATACACCGGCCTGAGTCGCTTCAGCAGGTAACCCAGGAGCGCCGGGTAGAGGGAAAGAAACGCGACCAGCAGTGCGGTGACCAGCCCCGCCACCAGCGGGTGCACGTGCCCGTAGTGGTTGACGCTGATGTAGACCCAGGAAATACCGGCGCCGAAAAAACCGGCGCCGAACAGGGCACCGTGCAGCATGGCGCGCCGTGGCGTGTCATCCGACCACTGACTGAACAGAACCGCAAGTGCAATGACCGCCAGCGGATACCAGCCAAACGGCGCAAAGGCGGCGACAGCGACGACCCCGGCAAGTGTCACCGCCACCGTGCTGGGTCCGGTCTGGATGGTCACGATGCCGGCTGGTCTTCCCCGTCCCCGGGTTGTTCAGGCTGTTGTGGCAGCACTGTCAGCTGCAGCATGTGGACCCGGCGATTGTCGGCGCGCAGCACCTTGAACAGGATGTTGTCGATTACCACGCGCTCACCGCGTTTCGGCAGGTGACCGAAGCGGTTCACCACGTAACCGCCGATAGTGTCGAACTCGTCATCAGAGAACTCCGTACCGAAATAGTCATTGAAGTCCTCGACCAGCGTCAGCGCCTTTACCGTGTAGTGCACCTGGCTGTGCTGGCGAATGGTGTCCTCTTCCTCGACGTCGTGCTCGTCCTCGATTTCGCCGACAATCTGCTCCAGCACGTCCTCGATGGTCACCATACCCGCCACGCCACCGTACTCGTCCACCACGATGGCGATGTGGTTGCGGCTGCCGCGGAACTCGCGCAGCAGGACATCCAGTCGCTTGCTTTCCGGCACGAACACGGCCGGGCGCAGCACTTCGCGGACATTGAAGCGCCCGGCCCGCTTTTCGAACGAGTAGCGCAGCAGGTCCTTTGCCAGCAGGATGCCGACCACCTCGTCACGGCTGTCTCCAATGACCGGAAAACGCGAGTGACCGGACCCCACCACCATGCGCAGCAGGTCCTGCGGCTCGGCATCGCGCTCCAGCACGACCACCTGGGAGCGCGGGATCATGATGTCGCGTACCTGCATGTCGTCCACATGCAGCACGCCCTCGAGCATGGCGAGGACATCGGCATCGAACAGGTTCTTCTCTTGGGCGGTGCGCAGCAATTCAACCAGCTGCTCATTGTCGGCCGGCTCCCGCAGCAGGGCCTGTTTCAGTCGCGTGAACCAGGCCAGCCCTGCGGGGCCGTTGGGAGGTCGGTCTTTATTCATGGAATAACAGTTGGTTACCAGATGCTTGTGAGGCGGATTATGCAGCCAGCGCGGGCAAACCGCCAGCATGCATTGGCCAGTGTAGGGAAGTTAGCGATAATTTTCATCCCGAATCCGGGCCGGCGGCGTGCCCGGCCGGGGTGGCAAGGCGCGTCGTGGACACAATCGTCAGGTCGTCTTCCAGCGGCTGCGCGAGCAGGCCGTCCAGCCTCGCGGTCAGCCCCTGCACCAGGTGTTCACGCGGCGCCTCCTGCAGGCATGCGGTAACGACCCGGACGAGACCCGCCTCCTCCAGCCGTTCGCCGTTCTTCATCTTGCCCTCTGTCACCGCATCGCTGTAGAGCAGCAGCGTGGCACCGGGCGGGAACGGCAGCTGCAGGTTCTCCCATGTCGAGTCGTCGAACATGCCGATCGGGTAGCCGATGCCGCTGCCAATCATCGGCTCGTCGCGCCCCGGCAGGAACACCAGCGGGCTCGGCGTCGCGCCACCGGCATAGGTGATGATGTCGTGTGCCGTGTCAATCACGCCGTAGAACATGGTCGCATACTGGCCCGTGGGGAGCAGCGGCGCAATACGCCGGTTCAGGTGCTGCAGGAGGGCCGCCGGGTCTTCGGCATGCTGGCGGTCGCTGTCGAGCAGGGCATGCAGCCTGAAGGTGTTCAGTGCCGCGTTGATACCGTGCCCGGAGAAATCCACCGCCATCACGGCGACACGCGCGGCGTCCAGGCTGCGCAGACCCCAGAAGTCGCCGCCGAGTTCGGAACTGGGCTGGAAGCGGGAATCCACATGCAGACCGTGCAGCCTGTAGATTTCCTCTACCGTCTGCACGTCGGGGAGCAGCACGATCTGCGTCTCGCGCGCCATTTCCAGTTCACGCGCCACCCGTTCGCCGTAGGCCTCCAGGTCCTGCGTGAGTTTCTCCAGTTCGTCGCGCTGGCGGATCAGCCGGCTTTCACTCAGCTGCAGGGCCTGCTTCTGGCGACGCACCTGCACGATCCAGGTCCCTGTGATGAGTAACAGCAGCGACAGGGTGCCACCCACCTTCCAGACCAGCGAGTAATCGATCACCGGGGCGTACTCGACCGTCACCCAGCGGCGCTGGATGTCGGTGTGCTCCTCGTGCGTGATGGTAGCCAGCGCCCGGTTGATGATGCCGGTGAGCGGTTCCCAGTCCTTGCGCACGCCGAAGCGCAGTTCCAGCGGCGGCACCTCGGCCGGTGCGGCTACCTTGAGGTTCGCCAGGTTGTACTTGCGCACGTGATAGACACCGACGACCAGTGTGCCGACGAAGGCGTCGGCCTGCCCCACCGCCACGGCACGCATGCACTCCAGCGGCGAGTCGCACTCGACCAGATCGATGCCAGGGTACTCCTTCTTGAGAAATTCCGTGATCGCGTAGCCCCGGATGGTGGTCACGCGCCGGCCGTGCAGGTCGCGCAGGCGTCCGACGTAGGGGTAGTCAGTGCGTGTATAAATGACCGCCGGCAGCGTCGTGTAGGGCTTGCTGAACGCCATGAACGAGGAGCGCTCCGGCGTCTTCACCAGGCAGCTGATCACGTCCAGATCCCGGCTGCGCATGCGCTCCAGTATGGTCTTCCAGTCAAGGCCGGGGATGATCTCGATGTCGATGCCGATGCGGCTGGCGACAAGGTCGCTGTAGTCCTGGCACATGCCGGCATAGACACCGGTCTCGTCACGGAACTCGAACGGTGGCCAGCCGGGGTCGGCGCCACGCCGCAGGGTCTGCGTGTGCGACTGCAGCCACTGCTGCTGGTCGGCATCGAGCGCGACCGGCGCCTGCGCGCGGGACGCGGCTGCGCAGCCGGCGGCGATACCGAACAGCAGGCAGCGCAGCCAGGGCAGCATCACGTGTGGCACAGCTCGCATGGTCACCGCGGGCGACAGACAGCCGGCAGCGGCTCAGTCACCGGGGGAGCGGTAGGGATCGGGAAAACCAAGCTGCCCGAGCAGTTGCGTCTCCAGTGCCTCCATGCGCTCCGCCTCGGCAGCGTCATGATGGTCATGGCCAAGCAGGTGCAGCACCCCGTGAATGACCATGTGCGCCCAGTGAGACTCGACCGGCTTGCCCTGCTCGACTGCCTCGCGCGCCACGACGGGCGCGCAGATGACGACGTCGCCCAGCAGCGCGGACTCGACACCGGGCATCGCCTCATAGGGGAAGGACAGCACATTGGTCGGGTAGTCCTTGCCACGGTACTCGTGGTTGAGCGCGGTGATCTCCGCCTCGTCGACCAGGCGAACGCTCAGCTCGGCGTTATCCGCCCTGCCCGCCAGCGCCAGCTGCACCCATTGGCGCAGCTGTTCAACGGCAGGCACACCTTCGGGTGTGATGGCGTACTGGATGTCGATCGGATTGTTGTCGTCGCTCAAGATGCTGCTTCCCGGTTCATGTGTGAAGTCAAGATCCAGGGACACTGACCTTACCCTGGCGTGTTTTGCAGATTCGTGTGTTCAGTCCCTGCCGGGAGTCGACCGGTCGTAGCTGTCATAGGCCGTGATGATGCGCTGCACCAGCGGGTGCCTCACCACATCGTGCGAGGCAAAAAAAGTGAAACTGATTCCATCCTGGTTCTTCAGGACATCGATCACCTGGCGCAGGCCGGACTGCGTCGCCTTGGGCAGGTCGATCTGGGTAATATCGCCGGTGACCACGGCGGTCGATCCAAAGCCGATTCGGGTAAGGAACATCTTCATCTGCTCGACGGTCGTGTTCTGGCCCTCGTCGAGAATGATGAAGGCGTCGTTCAGGCTGCGGCCACGCATGAAGGCCAGCGGCGCGACCTCGATGACATTGCGCTCGATGAGCTTGGCTACCCGGTCGATGCCCAGCATTTCGTACAGTGCATCGTACAGGGGCCGCAGGTAGGGATCGACCTTCTGGCTCATATCGCCCGGCAGGAAACCGAGTCGCTCGCCCGCCTCCACGGCGGGACGCACCAGCACCAGCCGGCTGACCTTTTCCTGTTCCAGCGCCTGCACGGCACATGCCACGGCAAGGTAGGTCTTGCCGGTGCCGGCGGGCCCGATACCGAAATTGAGATCGTTCGCCAGGATGTTCTGCAGGTAGTGATTCTGGTTGACCCCGCGCGGCATGATCGTACCGTGCGGCGTACGGATGACGATATTGCCGGGTGTCTCCGCCCGTTGCCAGCCATCACCGTCGCCGTTTTCCCTGAGGTAGAGATGGATCTTTTCCGCCGTCAGGGTGCCCTGCGCGGTTTCCGCATAAAGCCCCTGCAGGATATCGCCGGCATGCTGCACCGGGCTTTCGTCCCCGATGATGCGGAACCGGTTGCCACGGCTGTTGATCTCCACGCCCAGCCGCTCTTCCAGCTGGCGCAGGTTCTGATCGAACTGCCCGCACAAAACCGCCAGTCGCTCGTTGTCGGCGGGCTCGAGTTCGATGTCCAGGGAGTGGATCGGGGGACTCAACGTATCAGGCGTAGTGGGCGGTCCGGGTTTGTGTCCCGGCGCCCTCTTCCACTGAGACAAGCCGGCCGCGCAGCGAGTTCGGCAGGGCCTCGGTAATCTCCACCGCGACAAACCGGCCGATGAGCGTGACATCGGCATCAAAGTTGACGACGCGGTTATTCTCGGTACGCCCGCTCAGCTGATCCGGCCGCTTGCGGGAGGGTTTTTCGACCAGCACGCGCTCGACCCTGCCGACCATGGAACGACTGATGTCCGCTGCCATCTCGTTGATGCACGCCTGCAGTCGCGCCAGCCGTGCCTTCTTCGCGCCGGCCGGCACGTCGTCGGGCAACCCCGCGGCCGGCGTTCCGGGTCGCGGGCTGTAGACGAAACTGAACGAATGGTCAAACACGATGGCCTCGATAAGCGACATGGTGTCCTCGAAGTCCGCATCCGTCTCGCCGGGAAAGCCGACAATAAAATCCGAGGAAATGCTGATACCGGGCCGTGCCTCGCGCAGGCGCCGGATGATGGACTTGTATTCAAGTGCGGTGTGGTTGCGCTTCATCTGCGCCAGGATGCGGTCAGAGCCACTCTGCACCGGCAGGTGCAGATGCCCGACCAGTTCCGGCACCTCGGCATAGGCATTGATCAGGCTGTCGTTCATCTCCAGCGGATGCGACGTGGTGTAGCGGATCCTGTCGATGCCATCAATGGCCGCTATCCAGGTAATCAGCAGACCAAGATCGGCAATCTCGCCATCGTGCATCACGCCGCGGTAAGCGTTGACGTTCTGACCCAGCAGGGTGATCTCGCGCACGCCCTGCACCGCCAGCGCGGCAACCTCGGCAATCAGGTCATCAAACGGGCGGCTGACCTCCTCGCCGCGCGTGTAGGGCACGACACAGAAACTGCAGTACTTGCTGCAACCCTCCATGATCGACACAAAGGCGGTCGGGCCGTCGGCCCGCGGTGATGGCAGGCAGTCGAACTTCTCGATCTCCGGGAATGCGATGTCGATCACCGGCTGTCGCGCACGGCGCGCCTCGTCCAGCATCCCTGGCAGGCGGTGCAGGGTCTGTGGACCGAAGACGATATCGACGCAGGGCGCACGCGAGCGGATCGCGTCACCCTCCTGGCTGGCCACACAGCCGCCAACACCGATCACGACATCCGGCCGGGCATCCTTCAGTTCCTTCCAGCGGCCAAGCTCGGAGAAGACCTTTTCCTGCGCCTTCTCGCGTATCGAACAGGTGTTCAGCAGCAGCACATCGGCCTCGGCCGGATCGGTCGTGATCTCGAGCGCGTGGGATTCTGCCAGTACGTCAGCCATCTTCGACGAGTCGTACTCGTTCATCTGGCAGCCGTGGGTCTTGATGTAGAGCTTGCGTGTCATGGGAATTCAATAAACATCGGTAATCGGTTGAATATACTTTGTTTACCCGCGGCTTTCCATCCGGCACGAAAGCAATTGCCGCGGAAAACACGGGAAACAGAAACCTGCCGGTGCAGGGGCGCAGAAAAAAGGAGCCGGCCGGTAAGCCGGGTTCTGTCGTGGACAGTCATTCATCTGGGATGTGCGTCGCCGCACACCTCGAGCGACCTACCCGGGAACCATGCGGGCCGCATGAACGTTCCCCTATTTGGTCTTGCTCCGGGTGGGGTTTACCCTGCCGCGCCTGTTACCA
>Ga0209536_100000930_pt1 | contig 48025 bp, 48 predicted proteins | sample DeeMarSeWOR28_12_FD_187461 | JGI IMG/M metagenome (GOLD analysis project Ga0209536, IMG submission 187461) | Marine sediment microbial communities from White Oak River estuary, North Carolina - WOR-2-8_12 (SPAdes) (version 2) | ecosystem: Environmental > Aquatic > Marine > Intertidal zone >...
TGTCTGGCAGATCGCGGCGTGGATGGCGTGCTTGTCATACTCACTCCGCAGGCGATGACCGAGCCCCTGGAGGTGGCGAAGGTCGTGGTCGAGTGCGCGCGCTCGAGCGACAAGCCTCTTCTCGCGTGCTGGATGGGAGAGGGCCAGGTTGCCGAAGGCTGGCGGCTCCTTGCCGAGCGGCGGATCCCTGTGTTTCGCACGCCGGACCCCGCGGTCGCCATGTTTGCTCATGTCTCCGCGTTCTACCGCAACCAGAAGATGCTTCTGCAGACGCCAGGCCCGCTGTCGGATTATCCCGCTCCCGACGTCGCGGGTGCGCGTCTGGTGATCGAGACCGCGCTCGGGGAGCGTCGCACCGTCGTTTCGGAGATGGAATCGAAGGCGGTGCTGGCCGCGTTTCGCGTTCCGATCGCCAGGGCGGTCCGCGTGCACTCGCCCGACGAGGCGATGCTTATTGCCCAGGAATTCGGGTTTCCGGTTGCGATGAAGATCGACTCGCCGGATGTCACGCACAAATCGGATGTCGGCGGTGTCAAGCTCAACATCGCAAACGGGCAGGCTGCGCGCGAAGCTTATCGCGAGATCTCGGAAGGCGTCGCGCGGCTACGGCCCGGGGCGCGGGTTAGCGGCATCATCGTAGAGCCCATGGTTTTGCGACCCAACAGCCGGGAGCTCATGGTGGGCGTGGTATGCGATCCGGTCTTCGGACCCGCGATCACGTTTGGCACCGGTGGCACCGCGGTGGAGATTCATGCGGATCGGGCGGTGGCGCTTCCGCCGCTCGATGCGGTGCTGGTGGACGAGCTCATCCGCGGGACACGCGCGAGCCGCGTCCTCGGCGAGTTCCGGCACATGCCGCCGGTCGACCGCACCGCGCTGGAGGCGGTTCTTCTGAGGGTATCGGAAATGGTGTGCGAGCTCCCTTGGATCCGCGAGATGGACATCAATCCGCTGCTGCTCGATGAGTCGGGAGCCGTCGCACTCGATGCCCGTATCGTGGTCGGGCGGCCGGCCCCGGCGCTGCGGCGCTACGGGCATATGGCGATACACCCGTATCCGAGCCGCCTCGTCTCGGAATGGTCGGCGCCGGACGGACGGCGCGTCACGGTGCGCCCGATTCGACCGGAAGATGCGCAGGTCGAACAGGAATTCGTAAAACAGCTGTCCGCCGAGGCGCGCTATTTCCGGTTCATGGATACGATTCGCGAGCTGACGCCGCAGATGCTGGTGCGTTTCACGCAGATCGACTACGACCGCGAGATGGCGTTCGTCGCGATTGTTTCCGGGCCGGACGGCCGCGATACCGAGGTTGCGGTCGCGCGCTACATCACCAACCCGGACGGATTGTCGTGCGAGTTCGCAATCGTCGTTGACGACGAGTGGCAGCGTGCGGGGCTCGGCCGCTACCTGATGACACAGTTGATCGAGGTCGCGCGCGCGCGTGAACTGGCTTCCATGAGCGGGGAGATCCTGGCGGCTAACACGGGTATGCTGAAACTTGCCGCAAGCATGGGTTTCCGGATCGGAGAATCTCCTGCCGACCCGAGCCTGAGGCGCGCCACGCTGAACCTGGCTCCGAGCTGAGCGCGGCTCGTCAACAGCGAACCTGCTGGCGGCAAAACCGGCTGAGCGCGACCAAGACCGCCTGATCCGAGACGTGCCGGCGCGCCTTTTCGCTGCCGTAATCGATCGCAAGCCTGAACGCGTATTTTTCGAAAAAGGCGTTGAACATCTCGCCGCCCAGGGTGCCGATCGCATATAGCGCGTCGCTTGCCGGGTCATGCTCGAGAAGAATCGCGGAGAGCGGCTGCGGCGCGGGACCGCCCACCACGCGCGCGCCGGATGCCGGGTCGAACTCGCTGTGCTCGGAGCAACAGTGGATCGTGTTTGGCCGCATCGCACCAGGTGCTGTGGACTGTGCACGACAACTGATGAAGCTGATCTGGCGCGTGGGATAGGTCATGCGATGGGTGCAGATTGCGGAGTAGCCGACAATGGAGCGGTTCGGCCCGACGCCGCCACTCCACTGGTAAACCGCGCCGCGCTCGGTCTTCAGGGTCACCTTCGAGCGCGTCGGTCTGCCCAGGTCGAGCAGAAAGCAGGGTGTCCCCTCGAACGGGTAGTGAAAGATGTAGTTTTCGCCGGCCGCAAGCTGCGCCGCCTTGATCGGCTGGCCGCGTTCGTTCACCAGCTGGGCGCGCGCATAGAACCGGGGTGTCAGGTCTTGCGCGGCCAGGGTTTCATGCGCACCGACCGCGCAGGTCACGACGCACGCCTTAATGAAATTCCGTCGCTGCACGCCCGCGAGTTCAAAGTTCCAAGTTCAACGTTTCAAGCTCCGGGTTCGAGGTTCCAGGTTCAAAGTTCAAGGTAGAACGGTCAGAAACGGCCACGAATCGGTCCCCTACGTCGTGGAATCTTGAACCTGAGACGTTGAACTTTGAACGCCGAGTTCGGCGGCGAACCGCGCTTCCATATCCAGCCGCACGCGCGCGGCTTCCGAATCAGGCGCAACGACATCGCGCCACGAAACGAGGGCGCCTTTACGCACGGCGCGCGCAACCTTGATACCGTGCGCCAGGCCTATCGGCAGTCCGGCGCAGGCGAGCGAGTCCTGTGCGGTCATGAGGCGGCCCCAGACGGTGTATCCGCCCTCGCCGTCGAGCAACTCGCCCGGGTTCAGGTCCCGTTTCGCGATGGCAACCGCATCGCCGCGGAAGCCATCGGGCGTGCCCGTGGGCTCACCGCGGGCACCGACGCTCGCGACAGAGATCCCGAGCTCGAGCCCGATCAGGTGATAGGGCTTGTACATGGCGGCATAGTTGCCGCTGTCATCCGTGACGAGGCCGTATTCGGCAAAACAGCGGCGAGCATAGTCTGAGTCGGCAGCAAAGGTGACGTAAACGCCCCAACGCAGGTCCCGCGCCACTGGCCGGCCATTGCGCTCCAGGCTCGATACCACTTCGACCTGGCCGCGGTGGTGGAGCTGACCGCCTTCCGCCGCGGGTCGCAGGACGCGCGGCAGGTCATCGACGCTGCAGGGCGGGAACGCCAGCCCCTGCGGCGCGGGCGTAAGGCCGGTCGCGTTGGCGACGGCCGCCATTTCGATTGCAGATTTCGTGCCGTCCAGGAAGGAGTTGAACATCTGCGCGTTGAAGTCGCCTGCCGCCACCTGCTTTGACGTGAACCCGTAATTGCTCCAGACCGTGTCCGGGGTGGAATCGTGATACGCGGGGAGATACTTGGTGCCCTTTCCCGCAGCAATCACTTCGAAACCGGCTGCGCGTGCCCAGTCCGCCATCTCGCAGATGAGGGCCGGCTGATCGCCGTACGCAAGGGAGTAGATGATGCCGGCTTCACTCGCGCGGCGCGCGAGCACAGGCCCCGCAAGCGCGTCGGCTTCGACATTCACCATGATGATGTGCTTTCCGTGCTGGCAGCAAGCCAGGACATGGCGAATACCCGAAGCCGGATTGCCGGTTGCCTCGACGACGATCTCGACATGGTCGGACGCGATAACGGGAGAGGCGTCCTCGGTCACGAACGTCGCGCCGCTGCGGCGCGCCTGTCCGAGCGTTTTCGCGCCAAACTGCTCCATTTTCCAGCCCACGCGCGCGAGATTCTCCCGCGCGCGCTGGATAAAGAGGTCGGCAACCGCAACGATATGCAGGCCCGGTGTGCGCCGTGCCTGAGCAAGAAACATCGAGCCGAACTTGCCGGCGCCGATCAGCAGAACCCGCAGCGGCCTGCCATCGGCGGCGCGCTGCTGGAGGAGCCTGTACAGATTCATGCTGGCGGTGCTCTAAGGCGCCGATGGATGCTTATTAGTGTTCGTGAAACGTGAATCGTGAAACGTGAATCGGAAAACCAAGAATATTGAGCCGCCGATGAACGCCGATCAAAAGCACGTGCATTCTGCCGCGTAGGTTTCCGTCTGCGTGTATCTGCGTTTATCTGCGGCTAAGAAGCGATTCCATACAAGCTCACCGGCCGTAGCGGGCGTAGACCGTATACCGGCCGTCGGGAAGGACGAGGTACACGTCGTAGGGCTCGGCCGGTGAGCTTTCCATCCCTGGCGAGCCGCCTGGCATGCCCGCCACAGCGAGGCCGCGTGCTTTCGGGCGCTCGGCGAGCAGTCTCTTGATTTCCCGTGCCGGCACGTGACCTTCGATTGCATAGCCCTCGACAATGGCGGTATGGCAACTGCCCAGCGCGTACGGTATTCCGTATTGCGCCCGGTATGTGTCAGTGTTGCTTACGTTTTCAGGCTTCGCACGGAAGCCGTTTGCCCGCAGATGTTCGATCCACGAGCCGCAGCAGCCTCAGGTCGGGCTCTTGTAGACGGTGACTGCGGTTTTATCGGTATTTTCGGCCGCGCACCCGGGCACCAGCAGTGCCGCGCCGAGAAGCGCTGCCCCAAGAAAATGCTTCATATATTGACTCCTTTGCAATCCAGAAACGACATGCCAGTTATTTGAAAAAAGCTAACAGGTGGAGTATCGCTCCATATTGACCTATGTCAACCGGTAAAGCAGTTCGCGCCACTCAAGACCCTGCAAGTGATTTGCTTCACGCGCGCTCAACGGCCGCGCCGGGAATCGATCTTCCGCTGCGTCTCGCGTATGTCAGGCGGCCAGGACGATTTGATATACGCAAGCACGGCCCAGATTTCCTCGTCGGTGAGCGTGTTGGCGTATGCGGGCATGTCACTTTGATAGCCGGGCGGCGCATATTTCCCAGGCACGAGGCCGTGCTTCGTGATGCCAAACAGAACGGTGTCGGGATGATGCCAGGTGTGGCCTGAGGCGTCATGCGGCGGACCGGGCATCCGGCCGTTGGACAGCTTCTGCTTCCAGTTTGCCTGCCCTTCGAGTCTCGCGCCGTGGCACGACGCGCAGTGCTGGCCATAGACTGACTTTCCGCGCTCAACCTGCCGGGCGTCGTCCGGATCGGCGAGCGACGTTTCGTCATGCGTGAATGCCACCACGACTGCGCCCACCAGAAAGAGTAGCGCGGCGGAAAGCAGTGCTCTGCCAAGCTTTTGCCGAAACGCGGACGCCTTTGTGCCCGGGGGTGTGGACATCCTGCCACTACAGTTCGACGCGCCGCAGTCGGAGGGCATTGGTGATGACGGACACTGAGCTGAAGCTCATCGCCGCTGCCGCGATCATTGGCGACAGGAGCATTCCAAGGAACGGATAGAGCACGCCGGCCGCGATCGGAACGCCAATAGAGTTGTAAATGAATGCGAAGAACAGGTTCTGGCGGATGTTGCGCATGGTGGCTCGGCTCAACCGGCGCGCCCGCACGATTCCGCGCAGATCGCCCTTGAGAAGAGTCACGCCGGCGCTTTCCATTGCCACGTCGGTGCCGGTGCCCATGGCGATTCCAACCTGCGCCTGCGCCAGCGCCGGCGCGTCGTTGATGCCGTCTCCCGCCATCGCCACGAGTCTTCCCTCGGCCTGCAGTTTCTTTACGATTTCCGCCTTCTGCTCCGGCAGCACCTCCGCCGTTACCCGGTCAATCCCGAGTTTCCTGGCGACAGCGTTCGCCGTCACCAGGTTATCGCCCGTCAGCATCACGACCTGCAGGCCTTCTTCGTGCAGCGCGCGGATCGCCTCGGGCGTGGACTCCTTGACCGGGTCGGCGACACCGATCGTACCGGCCGCTTTGCCGTCGATGGCGACGAACATCACGGTCTGTCCCTCGGCCCGCAGCGCGGTCGCACGCTCATCAAGCGTGCCCGGATCGACATTGAGCGTCTCGAGCAGCTTCCGGTTTCCGATGGCCACGGCCCTGCCATCGACTTCGCCCCGGACGCCCTTGCCGGTCACCGATTGAAACTGCGCGACCGAAGCCAACGTGATTTTGCGCGCTTGCGCGCCGGCAACGATCGCAGCGGCCAGCGGATGCTCGCTCGCACGCTCGAGGCTGGCTCCCAGTCTGAGTATGTCGTCCTCCTGGTAGCCATTTGCAGCCTGCAAGCTGGTCAGTTTCGGCTTGCCGACCGTGAGCGTCCCGGTCTTGTCGACGACGAGCGTGTCGATTTTCTCCATGATCTCGAGCGCCTCGGCATTCTTGATCAGCACGCCTGCCGTTGCACCGCGGCCGGTGCCGACCATGATCGACATCGGCGTGGCAAGACCGAGCGCGCAGGGGCAGGCGATGATGAGCACTGCGACCGCGTTGATGATCGCGTGCGCGAGCCGCGGCTCGGGTCCCCACAACGCCCAGACCACAAACGCGATAGCCGCTATCATGACAACCGCGGGCACGAAATAACCTGCGACGACATCGGCGAGCCGCTGGATCGGTGCGCGGCTGCGCTGGGCTTCGCTGACCATGCGCACGATCTGTGCGAGCAACGTCTCCGATCCGACCTTCTCGGCGTGCATCAGCAGGCTGCCGGTGCCGTTGACTGTTGCGCCAATCACGCGGTCGCCCGGATTTTTCTCGACGGGAATGGATTCGCCGGTGACCATCGATTCGTCGACCGCGCTCGATCCTTCGTCGACGATGCCGTCGACCGGGACCTTCTCGCCGGGGCGTACGCGCAGCTTATCGCCCGGCTGAACCTGATCGAGTCCAATATCTTCTTCGCGGCCGTCAGGCCGCACGATGCGGGCGGTCTTCGGCGCAAGGCCCAGCAACATCTTGATTGCCGCGCCGGTTCGCGTGCGGGCGCGCAGCTCCATGACCTGCCCGAGCAGCACGAGCGCAACAATCACGGCTGAGGCCTCGAAATAGACGGCGACTGTACCGTCCGGCATCCGCACCGAAGCAGGAAAGATTCCCGGCGCGAGCGTTGCCACCGTACTGTAAATCCAGGCGATGCCGACGCCGAGCGCGATCAGCGTGAACATATTTAGGTGGCGGTTCACGAGGGATTGCCAGCCGCGCACGAAAAACGGCCAGCCGCCCCAGAGCACAACGGGAGTCGCGAGCGCAAGCTCAACCCAATGCAACACATGCCCGGAGATGAATCGTGCAGCGAACTGGGGGGCGAGATCTGCGCCCATTGCAAGCACGAACACCGGTGCCGCCAGCGCGGTACTCACCCAGAAGCGCCGCGTCATGTCGTCAAGCTCAGGGTTTGCTTCCTCGATGGTCGCAGTTCGCGGCTCGAGCGCCATGCCGCAGATCGGGCAGTCGCCCGGTTCGTCGCGGACGATTTCCGGGTGCATCGGACACACGTATTCCGTGCGCGTGGCTGGCGCTGAGAGGGTTTCGGGCTCAAGCGCCATGCCGCACTTCGGGCAGCTGCCCGGGCCTTCCTGGCGCACTTCGGGATCCATCGGGCAGGTGTAAATGCCCCCTGTCTTCGGGGCGGCAGCGGCTGGCACCGGCGCGCCTGCGGATTTTTGGAGATACTTCGCCGGATCGGCCCGGAACTTGTTGCGGCAGCCTTCGCAACAGAAATAGTAGGTCACCTCTTCGTGTTCCAGCGATGCGCGGGCTTTTTGCGGATCGACACTCATGCCGCAGACCGGATCTTTCGCGTGCGCTGCGGCCGTTGCCTTCGCGGCCGCAAGCTTTTGGAGGTATTTCTGGGGGTCGGCGAGGAACTTGTCCCGGCAACCGGGGCAGCAAAAGTAGTAGGTTGTCCCGGCGTGCTCGGCCGATGCGCGCGCAGATCGCGGGTCGACCTTCATGCCGCAGACAGGATCAGTCGCTTTTTCGTCAGCGGCCGGAGCGACCCCGCCGGCCCTTGCCAGGTATTGCGCCGGATTAGCCTGGAATTTCGTAAGGCAGCCCTTGCAGCAAAAGTAATACGTGATGCCCTCGCGCTCGCAAGAAGCTGCAGCTCGGGTGGGGTCGACCGTCATGCCGCATACCGGATCCTTGGCTTTTGTTGCCGTCGCGGCAATGCCCTGATGGTCATGTGCGGCGGGGTGACTTTCCTCGCTCATCGAGTCCCTATCGGCGTTGTAAAAGGTTTGCTGCCAAGCCGACCGCCATCGGCGGAAGTGCTAATCCTCGACCCGCACCTCGCCAATCATACCGGCCTCGAAATGTCCGGGGATGAGGCAGCCGAAACGCACAGTGCCTGCTCGGGAGAATTCCCAGATGATCTCTCCCGTCTTGCCCGGCGCTACGTGGAGCATGTAGGTCCCATCATGCGCCATGTCATGCGCCATGTGATGGGACGTCCTCATCATCTTGGCGTGCTGCGCCAGACTCTCCTCGGTCCCTAGCACCATTTCGTGCATGATCTTGCCTTCGTTCCGAACGACGAAGCGGATGGTTTCTCCCCGCTTTACCGACAATGCGGCTGGCGTGAATCGCATATTATCGCTCATCGCAACGCGAACCGTCCGTGCGACCCGCTTCGGATCCCCGGTTCTGCCGAAGGCCGTTTCTTGCGCGGTTCGCTCCGGATCATGCCTCATATGGCCATGGGTCTCGCTATCCCCCCAGGCGCTCACGGAAAACAGCAGCGCCGTGGTTGCAAGTGCTTTAACAGGAAATGATGCGATCATCATGCTTGTTCCTTGATGTGGTGAGATTCCGGCATGCCCTACAGAAGACAATCGCAAGTGGGTGAAGTTTCGGCGAATGGCGCCGAATTAACGCGGCTGGCGTCGCTTCTCCGTCAGGGTGGAGGCGTGCCAACGGTCTCGCGAAGGCGGCGTGCGTGTCGAGAATACCGTAAAAACCGTCCTTTCCGGGCAAGCGCAGCGCGTTTGGAAACGCCGGTTCCGGCGGCAGCGGTTCCCGAATAAGCCCGCGGCGCCACCACCATGCGGCGCCTGCAAGGCCTGCGCCCGCTGCGGTCGCTCTCCTGCGGCGAGAATCAGTCGTCTGCGGCGCGCAGCTTCCAAGTAGCTTGCTCGATGATGGGTGTAGGCACTAAGACCGCCAGCCCGGCTAGCCGTTGCGATGCGGCGGCAAGGCGCGGTGCGCGGTTGCGGTGCAGTCGCGCGTTACGGGTTCAGATAAGGCCTCGGCCAGCGCGAATGCCAGAAAACACTGGTTAGGCAGGAAGCTATGCACCTCGGTGAGCGCATAGCCGCCGCTCGCGAGTTCAGCATTCACGCGATTCGGCGCCTGCATAGGCGCTGATCCAGATCAAAGTGACGGGCGAACCACTGGCTAGACTGCTGGGTGCCGATATCGAATTTTGCCGAAAGGCGGGGGACCGCGTTCGTGTGGCGCGGGATGCGACATGCCGAACCCATTTGACGATCCTGTTTTGGCAGGCCGCTACGAAGCGTGGTACGCAGGCGGGGGCCGGCATGCTGACGTCCTGGAGAAGGAGCTGCTGGGAAAATTGCTCGATCGGTTTCCCGATGTTCACACCGTTCTCGAAGTCGGCTGCGGCACCGGCCATTTCACGCGGTGGATGGCGGAACGAGGACTGGATGCCATGGGCCTGGATATTTCCGAACCGATGTTGAAAGAGGCGCGCCGGCTCGGCGGGCCAAGATACCTCTCCGGCAATGCAGTTTCGTTGCCTTTTGCAGATCGGTCGCACGATGTGACGGCTCTCATCACCACGCTCGAGTTTCTCGCGGATCCCCTGCGCGCGCTTGTCGAAGCCGTTCGCGTCGCCCGTCAGGGAGTCCTCCTGGGCGTGTTGAACCGGTGGAGCGTGCTTGGTTTGCGTTACCGACTTTCCGGAAAAGCCCTGTGGCGATCAGCACGTTTCTTTGCGCCTCGGGAATTGGTCGACCTAGCGCGGTGCGCGGCTGATCGAAGGGTCAAGACAGTGCTTTGGCGAACAACCCTGTGGCCTTTTCCGGGTGTGCGCGACCTGCCGCTGCACTGCGGCGGCTTCATCGGCATGGCCGTGATATTGCATGAGGAGATCTCAGCATGAGCACGATTTCGGTTCAGGTCAGCCTTTATCCCCTTCGGCAGCCCCATGTGGGGCCGACGATTTCCAGGATGCTCGAAGTCTTTCGTGCCCGCGGACTCGAGGTCAGGCCGGGAACCATGAGCACAGTCATCACCGGCGATGCCGACTCGGTTCTTGACGGCTTGAAGAATTCATTCAAATCCGCGGCCGCACTCGGCGATGTGGTGATGGTGGCGACAATCTCCAATTGCTGTCCGGGAGTGGGTGCAGGTCCGGGCGGCGCCCAGGACGTCAGATCGTGATTCCGATACGGGCCAGCAGAGGCACCGCAATGAGGTAGCACACAGCCATTACCGCGATGGACAGACCAAGGCTCGCGTAGAACCCGAAACCGTACCGGAGAAGGGCGGGTAGAACCAGGAACATGGGCAGTGTCGGCAGCACGAGCCAGAACGTGGCGGTGGAGAGTTCCGAGATCTTGCCGGCATCGTGCGTGTCCACGTAGAGCCAGATCATGGCGAGGATCGAGATGAGCGGCAGCGACTTGATCAGGGCGCCCAGCCCGGCGCTGTGTTTTGCGATTTCCGAGACGGCGACGATGATGCCGGCGGAAAGGAAGAGCTTGACGAGGTAGTAGCTCATGGCAGGCGTCCTGTTCGCTCAAAAAAACAATATAAGCCGCAGATACACGCAGATAAACACAGATCTACATATACAAAAGACCGGCAACCCTGAACTCTAAACTCAGAATCCAGAAAATCGTTTTTAGCCGCCGATGGACGTGGATATTAATGTTCGTGAAACATGATTCAGGTACGGATGAAAGCGGTTTTGACTTTCGCTGATATCCGCGTGTATCTGCGTTTATCTGCGGCTAAATGTTTCGCTTCTTAACGAACACGGGGTCAGCGGTGCAGCGCGCAGGTGCGAAAACCCGCGAAGATGTCGTTCCGGTCCGGGGTGAAGAAGTTGCGCCAGGTATTCCGGATCAAGCGACGGCTCGTCGCGAAACTCCCGCCGCGCAGCACCTTGCGCGTGCCGAACCACGGCTCGGAGTATTCCTTGTAGGGATCGACGGCGAAGCCGGGGTAGGGGCCGAAAGTCGTCGCGGTCCACTCCCAGACATTCCCTATCATCTGGCGGCAGCCCGAGGCCGAATCCCCTGCGGCGTGCGAGTCGACGTTGGTGACATCGGCAGTTTCGAGATTGGCAAGCGCCGTTGTCGGCAGCGATGACCCCCAAGGGTAGCGGCGCTTGTCACGAGCCTTGTTATCCCAGGAGGCCGCGTATTCCCACTCGGCTTCCGTGGGCAGCCGGCGCCGGGCGAAACGGCAGTAGGCGTTTGCCTCGTGCCAGTTCACATGCAAAACGGGCGCGCCCGGCGGCAGGGGGGTTACCTGGTCGAAGCGCCGCTGCAGCCAGGCATTGTTTTCGCGGACCCAATAATTCGGCGCAGTCTGGGCCGCCCGGGTTTTCCAGTCCCAGCCTTCGTCGCTCCACCACTCGCGGCGGGTATAGCCGCCGGCATCGACGAAGGCGGCAAATTCTGCATTGGTGACCGCCAGCCGCGCCATGCGAAAAGGATGGATCTCGACTTCGTGGGCCCACTTCTCGTTATCGAACGCGAAACCGTCGCCTTCCTGCGCGCCGAGCATGAACTTTCCGCCGGGCAGCTCCACATCGATTGCCTGGGGCTTGGCGTCGGCACTCGAGTCCCCGCTACGCTCCAGGGGGTCACGATAGCCAAGCGTCTGCCGCGTATAGTGAAATGCCTCGGAATGCATGTCCTCGTGATAGATCGACAGCAGCACGAAGTACGCAAGCTCGCTGTTTTCCGGCTCGCGCTCGATTCGCTCGAGGACGCGTTCCTGCACCGCGGCAAGGTATGAGCGCGTTGCATCCAGGTCGGGCAGCGGCAGATCCCAGCGGGTGTCGTGCGGCACCGTCGCCGAGTTGTAGAGCGCGTCCGCCCCACGGACGAACGGCTCCGGCGGTGCACCCCGCGCACTGTTGCGCAAGCACCAGAACTCCTGAAACCAGCCGACGTGTCCGATTTCCCATAGCGGCGGGTTGACAATCGTGAGCTTGGGACCGAGCAGCTTGTCGCCATCGAGGCCGGCGATTATCTTCGCCAGATGGGCGCGGCTCGCGCGCAACTCGGCAGCAAGCGCAGAAGGGTCAATTTGAACGCGCATGGACGTGCAGGACCGGTATCATTCGCCTGAGTCTAAAACAATCACTGCCACATGAAAATCGCTATCACCGTTCCGCCGTCTTCCGTGCCGCGAAGTGGAAACCGGCACACTGCCGCGCGCTGGCGTGCCTTCCTGCGCAGCCTCGGGCATCACGTTCGTGTAGGCACTGATTGGAATGGCGGCAACGACGACGTGCTTCTTGCGCTGCATGCATACAAGAGTTACCCGTCGATCGAGCGCTTCAGGCAGCAGCGGCCTGAAGCGCCGCTCGTCCTGGCGCTGACCGGCACCGATATCTATCGCGACATCCGCGAGCAGGCTGACGCCAAGCGCGCGCTCGGGATGGCGACGCGCCTGATTGTGCTGCAGGAGGCAGGACTGAACGAATTGAGCCCTGCTCTGAGAAAGAAGGCAAGGGTCGTTTATCAGTCTTCTGACGTTCGTTTAAGGCACGCGCCGGTAACAGGCCGCTTCCGTGTCGCCGTCATAGGGCATCTTCGCGGAGAGAAAGACCCGTTCCGTGCCGCCCTGGCGCTCGTGCGGGTCGCGCCCACGGTGCCGATCGAGCTGCTGCAGATCGGTAGCGCTCTGGATCCAGCGATGGAAGCGGAATGCAGAGTCTGGGGCAAGCGCGACAAGCGCTATCGATGGCTGGGCAGTCTCTCGCACCGGCGGGCAATGCAGTGGTTGTCTAGCAGCCATGTTCTTGTGGTGAGCTCCGTCATGGAAGGCGGCGCGAACGTGATCTGCGAGGCCGCGCGCATGGGTGTCCCCGTGCTCGCTTCCCGCGTGCCGGGAAACGTCGGCATGCTGGGCCGGGGTTACCGCGGATATTTTCCGCTGTTCGACGACAAGGCGCTCGAGCGGTTGATCGAGCGCTGCCGCATGGACGCTCGTTTTTACGCGTCGCTCAAGAAATCGGTGCTGCGCCGGCGTTCCTTGTTCGCGCCCGCGGCCGAGAAGGCTGCTTTGCAACGGGCGATCCGCGGATTATCTAGCGGTCATCCGGGCGTGAAGTCGGGGTAGCCGCAGCGCAAAGCCCGCCTGACTCAGTGGCGTGGTGCAGTCACGCCGAGCCGCTCGTTCGCCTCCTCAAAGGCCGCCATCGTGGCCTTGACGTCGTAGGGAGCCTCTTCGAAGGTCTGGGGGTTCCATTCGCTGCGCGGCGTTGAGAAGAAATCGCCGCCGTAGACGTGAATAGCAGCGGTGATCTGGTCCAGCGGGTTCGTGACCGCGTGGATGATGGACTCGCCCAATGGGGCGACGTCTTTCGTGTTGAGTTCCTTCATCCCGTGCCGGGTGAGGCCTTTGTCGGCGCGGCGGAAAAAGAAGTTCTCCTCGCGCCCGCCATAGATCCCGATGACGGCCCACATGCGGTGATCGTGCGGCTTGAATACCATCCGCGGCCCCCAGCACAGGTTGAGGATCGTAAGGTCGTCCGCCTTGTAGATGGTCTCGACGCCCGAGCGCTTGGGCTCACCGAGCGCACGCACGACCTGCGCGGGATCGCTTACCGCTTCCTTCACCAACTCGCGGATCGCGGCCTGGGCATTGCTTTCCCTGAGCGCGGCGCGACAGTCCTCAATGAAGCGCTCCTTCTCGAACATGGCGGTTTCTCCTCTCGACTGAGGGTTGCGTTGGTTTCGTGCCAAATAAAGGCACGTCGGCGTGCCGTATTTTTACGCTTGGGGTGCGGGTCCTGCAAGGGCCCGGCATCCGGGCTTTGGACTTTCGGATCAGAGGCGGACTTTGTTGCGCCGCGCCCGTTCCCAACGGATCAGCGTTTGAGGCGGGCCTTCAGCGCGGCGCCTGCGTCGGACGGCGTCTCCAGGACGGTGACGCCGGCTGATTCGAGCGCCGAGCGTTTCGATGCGTAACTTCCTTTGTCGCCCATGACGATCGCGCCGGCATGCCCCATCTTCTTTCCCGCAGGAGCGGCCCCGCCGGCGATGAAGGCGACCACGGGTTTGCTCATCGTCCTGGCGTAATCAGCCGCTTCTTCCTCCATCGAGCCGCCGATCTCGCCGACCATGACGACGGCTTCGGTGCCGGGAAATTGATCGAGGGCGACCAGTGCCTCGCGCGTTGTCGTTCCGATGATCGGGTCGCCGCCGATGCCGAGGAAGGCGGATTCCCCATAGCCCGCCTGGACGATGTTGAGACACAGAAGCGTCCCCAGGCTGCCGCTCCGGGAAACAACGCCGATCGAGCCCTTCCGGAAGATGCGTTCGTTGAAGGCAGGCATGAAGCCGGCGAAGCATTCGCCGGGTGTGACCGCACCGGCGGTGTTGGGGCCGAGAATGGGAACGCCGCGTTCCCGGGCAGCGGCCACGAAGTACATCACGTCGTGCACCGGGATGTGCTCGGTCAGCACGACCAGGCCTTTGGCACCGGCATCGATTGCGTCCATCGCGGCTTCCTTGGCCATGAGGGGCGGAATGAAGAGAACGGCAACATCGAAGCCGGCTCCTTTCATCGCATCCCTGGCAGTCGCAAACACTGGCACGCTGCAATGCATGGTGCCCGCCTTGCTCGGATTGGTGCCGCCCACGATCCGGGTGCCGTAGGCCCGCATGCGTTCGGTCCAGAACGTGCCCTGCTTGCCGGTGATGCCCATCACGATCACGCGATCGGTGCCGCGAACGATCATTGCGTAAATCCTTCCTTAAGCCACAGATAAACGCAGATAAACGCAGATGATTTAATACAAGAATCCAAAACCGCGTCGCCTTCTCGTATGAGTCTTATTTGCCGCCGATGCGCGCCAATGAACGCCGATAGGAGTTAATGGGAAAGAAGTCGTGAAGATTTATCTGCGTGTATCCGCGTTTATCTGCGGCTAACTTCTGCAGTTCAGCGAGCTGCATCGACCGCGGCCTTGCTCGCTTCATCCATCGTCGCGAGCGGTGTGACACCCAGCCGTTCCCTGAGTAGCTTGATTGCCTCCTCTTCGCCCGTGCCGCTGACCGAAAAGAAGATCGGCAGCTTGGGCTGCAGCGCTTCGATGGCCTCGATGACGCCTTGCGTCATCACGTCGGTGCGTGCAAAGGCGCCGCAGAAGTTGATGACGAGGCTCTTGATGCCTGGTTTCGAGAGCAGCAATTCGAGCGCCGGCCTGGCCTGCGTATAGGATTCGCCGCCGATCTCGAGAAAGTTCGCCGGGCGGCCGCCATGGTGGCGCACGACGTCCATGGTCGTCATGGTGAGCCCGGCACCGTTGGCGAGCACGCCCACGTCGCCGTCGAGTTCAATATACTTGAGCCCGGCGCGCTTCGCCCTGGCCTCGAGTCCGGTCAGCCTATCGGGCGTGCCGGCGCCCGCAATGTCGCGTTGGCGGATGACGGCCGAATCGTCCATCACGAACTTGCAATCGAGCGCGACGACGCGCTGGTCCTGGGTGACGATCAAGGGGTTGATCTCCAGCAGCTCCGCATCGAAGGCCGCATAGGCCGCGTAGAGCTTCTCGAGCGCGTCGGCCACCGCGCTTTCGGCCGCGCCAAGTCCCTGTCCCCTAACCAACGCATCGGCGTCCGCACGAGGAAAGCCGCGGCGGATATCGACGGGCTTGCGCAGGAGTTTGTCGGGTGCCGTCGCCGCGACTTCCTCGACATCCATCCCGCCCTCGGTGGAAAACACGACCAGCGGGCCCTTGCTTTCGGGGTCGTTCAGTACCGCGGCGTAAAGCTCTCGCCCGATCGGCATTTGCTCCTCGATGAGCACTTTCTCGACCTTGTGGCCTGCAATGTCCATGCCGATGATGGAGCCGGCGTGCCGCCTTGCGTCGTCCGGTGTTGCGGCGAGCTTGATGCCACCCGCCTTGCCACGCTTGCCGGTCGGGACCTGGGCCTTGACGACGACCGGCCCGATGCCCGCGGCGGCGGCAGCCGCTTCGTCGGGCGTTTTCGCCAGCGCGCCCTTCGGCACGGCGATGCCATGTCTCGCCAGAAGCGGCTTGGCCGCGTGCTCCTCAAATTTCATTTTCCGTACTTCTTCCAGAACGGACCAAATATCTCTTCTTCGGAGGGCTTGTTCTCGGGGATCGGGCGGACGATGCGCGTCACGTTCATGAAATGCCGGTAATTGAGGTTGTCCGAGATGCTGTTGCGTCCCCAGGTGCCGCAGCCCATGGAAAGCGAGAACGGCAGCCCGTTGTCGAAACTGCCGCCATTCGCGATCGCATGCGCCTGATTCACGATGACGCGGCATACCGTCATCTCGTGCCCGAGCCGCGCCAGCTGCGCCTCGTTCTTCGTGTGGATCCCGCATGAATGCCCGTTGCCCTGGTAATCGTAGATCGCGCGCATGGTTATGAATGCGTGATCAAAATCCCGCGCGCGGTAAAGGGTCAGGACCGGTGAGAGCTTCTCGCCCGAGAACGGGTGATTCATGCCCGCTTCCGTCTCTTCGACCATCAAGCATTTTGCATTGAGCAGCGCCGGTCGGCTGAGCCCCGCCACCGCGCAGATTTTCTTCACTGGCTGCGCCGTGATCGCGGGCGAGAGCTTGCCTGCGGGGAACATCGCCGCCTGCAGCGTTTCCTTCTCGGGTGGCGTGAGCAGGGCACCGCCCTCGGCCGCCAGCGCCGCGATCATTCGGTCATAAACCTTTTCATGGATGATGACGGAGTTCTCGGACGAGCAGCTGGTCGCGTTGTCGAAGACCTTGGAATACATGATCTTCGCGGCTGCATCGGCGAGATCTGCCGATTCGTCCACGATGACGACAACGTTGCCGAGCCCAACACCCAGGCACGGCGTTCCGCTCGAATAGCCGGCGCGGACGTTGTTCTGCGAGCCCGTCACAACAACGACGTCGCATTGTTTCATGAGCTCGTTCGTCAGCTCGCGCGTGACCGGGTGGGGAAGCTGTTGCACGAGGTCGACCGGCGCCCCGATACGGTCGAGCGCCTGATGCGCATAGGCCAGCAGCAGCGCTGCTGTGCTGTGCCCTTTGGGTGAGGGCGCAAGAATGATGGCATTGCCGCACTTCAAAGCGTTGATGATGTTGTTTGCCGGGGTGGCGCCCGGGTTGGTCGAGGGCACAACGGCCGCGACGACACCTACGGGCCGGGCAATCTCGGTAATTCCGCCTTTCGCGTTCTCGGCGAGGACGCCGGTTGATCTGGCGCCCGCAAGGTCGCGCAGCAAGCCCAGCGTCTTGCGGTGGTTCTTCAGAATCTTGTCGGCGACGACACCGAGACCCGTGTCCTTCACAGCGATCTCGGCGAGGGCCTGGTTGTGCGCCGGATTCATGATGGCCCAGCCGACCGCGGTGACCGCCTCATCGAGCTGAGCCTGCGTGGATCGCTCGAAAATCCTTTGCGCGGCGCGCGCCCGGGCGACCAGTGCCGCAACGGTTTCTTTCGCCGGTGCTGCCGCAACCGGACTTTCGGTTCGTTCCATTTTTTCTCCTTGATGCAGGATCCGGCCAGCCATGAGCGTTGAGCGCCGCTGCGCACGATCCAACGCTCGAGTGCGCCTGCCGTACGCAGCTACAGGATAAACCACGGGACAGATTCCGAGAACCGCCGGCCAGCGCCGCGTGGCCTCCGTGCGAGACATCTTCCGCCGAGGCGGGCAGCCGGATCGATTTGTCATGTCGGTATCAAGCGCCGGTTCTGGGTGGACCGGATGCAGGGCTGGCAGTAGGTTGATATTGATTTTTTTGCGTGAAACCACTACACGACGTGCGTGATGAAGTGCTAAAATTCTCGCAACAAAAACGCTGGGACATGCGCGACCGCGCAGAAAGAACGCCCAATCGAGGAATGGACGAGAAAAAGCACGTTAAATTCAGCGGACGGCTGGTTTTCATCGGGTTCGGCTCGGTAGGTCAAGGTACTCTCCCGCTCATCCTGCGGCATATCGATATGCCGCGTGAACGCATTCTGATCATCACCGCCGACGAACGTGGCCGCAAGGAAGCGGCTGAATACGGCGTGCAGTACGTCGTCAAGCCTCTGCGTCTCGACAATTACGTCAAGCAGCTGGAGCCCCTGCTCAGCCAGGGCGATTTCCTGCTGAATCTTTCCGTCGATGTCTCCAGCGCCGCTCTGATCGAGTACTGCCTGCGTCGCGGCGTCATGTACCTGGACACCTGCATCGAGCCGTGGCACGGCATGTACACGGATGGCTCGCTGCCTCCGAGCCGTCGCTCGAACTATGGCCTGCGCGAGGTGGTGCTCGCGATGCGCAAGAAGTACCCCAAGGGGGCCACCATCATTCCCACGCACGGTGCGAACCCCGGTCTTATCTCGCACTGGGTGAAGCGGGGCATGGTGAACATTGCCCAGGACACCTGGGGCGATGTGAAGATCCCGAAGAACAAGAAGGAATGGGCGCGGCTCGCGATGAAGCTCGGCATAAAGGCGATTCACTGTGCGGAACGCGACACGCAGGTCGCCGACCCGCGCAAGGAACGCTTCGAGTTCGCGAACACCTGGTCCGTGGATGGCTTCGTGAGCGAAGGGCGTCAACCCTCGGAGCTGGGGTGGGGCACGCACGAGAAGCATTTTCCGGTTGACGGCCACCGTCACGGGTATGGCTGCGATTCCGCCATCTATCTTGCGCGGCCGGGGATGTCGGTCAGAGTTCGATCCTGGACACCGAGCGAGGGGCCCTATCAGGGGTTCATGATCACCCACGGTGAGGCGATTTCCATTGCGGACTACCTCACGGTGCGCGAGAAAGGCAAGGCCATATATCGCCCCACCTGCCACTACGCCTATCACCCGTGCGACGACGCGGTGCTATCCAATCACGAGATCGCCGGCAAAAACTGGACGCTCCAGCCGAAGTGGCGGATTTTCATGGACGAGATCTTCGACGGCGTGGACGAGCTGGGCGCGCTGCTGATGGGCCATCCCAGGAACGCATACTGGTTCGGATCGCGGCTTTCGATCGAACAGGCGCGCAAGCTCGCGCCTCATAACAACGCCACGAGCCTGCAGGTTGCCGCCGGCGTGTTGAGCGGTATGGTGTGGGCCATGGAGAATCCCGAGGCCGGCATCATGGAACCGGATGATCTCGACTATCGCCGCATCCTCGATATCGCCGACCCCTACCTTGGCGAGATCGTCGGCGAGTATACGGACTGGACGCCGCTCAAGGACCGGGGGTGGTTGTTCGAGGAGGACGTGGACCGGTCCGACCCGTGGCAGTTCAAGAATATCCGCGTCGCCTAACCCTGGCGACCATTGATCTGTGACCCGTCAGGCAGTTTGATTTTTTGCCGTCGATGCACGCCGATAAAGAAACCCAGCCCACACAGAGCGCAGAGGACCTAGAGGAGCGGGCACGCGGGCGTGCCCGTTTTCGTTGGTATTGATTTCCCTGGCGCCTTGGCGGTTAAATGGTTTTGCCGTCCATTCGCGTTGAGGTTTCAATGATTGCCGTGATCTTTGAGGTTGTGCCGGCTCCGGGGCGGAAGCAGGAATATCTCGATCTTGCCGCCGGATTGCGGCCCGCGCTCGAAAAGATGGACGGATTTATCTCGATTGAGCGCTTCGCGAGCCTTACCAGCGAGGGCAAGATTCTCTCGCTCTCATTCTGGCGCGACGAGGCGGCGGTCAAGCGCTGGCGCGAGTTCGAGGGGCATCGCTTCGCGCAGGCGAAGGGCAGGGGAGGAATCTTTGCTGACTACCGCCTGCGCGTCGCGGGGGTGATTCGCGACTACGGCATGTCGGACCGCGCCCAGGCGCCGGCAGACAGTCGCGCCGTTCACGATGCCAAAAAGCAGCGACTGGTTTAGCAGTGTGAAAGCCCGCGTGCCCACTTCTCCGCGCTTTTTGAAGCGTGTCGTTCTCTGTTTCATCGGCGTGTATGGGCGTTCATCGGCGGCAAGGAATCAGCAGCCTTGCTGGTCACCGGTCACGGGTCACCGGTCACGTAAATGAGCAGCGATCACCACGACTTCACGACACCCTCGCCATGGGTCGAGCGCTGGGCGGACCGGGTTCCTGAGGGCGGGCGCGTGCTCGATATCGCCTGCGGCCGGGGTCGCCACGCGCGCTACTTCGCCGCGCGCGGCCATGAGGTGGAAGCAGTGGATCGCGACCCGCTGAAACTGGCGACCCTCGAAGGCGTTTCTGGCGTTACCACCCGCTGTGCCGACCTCGAGGGCGGGCCTTGGCCATTCGAGGGCGAGCGCTTCGCCGGCATTATCGTGGTCAACTATCTCCACCGGCCGTTGTTCCTTCGCATTCTGGAGAGCCTGAGCCCAGGGGGCGCGCTGATCTACGAGACGTTCGAGACCGGTAACGAGCGCTACGGCCGCCCTTCCAATCCCGATTTCCTCTTGCAGCCCGGAGAGTTACTGGAGGTCGCGCGCGGGCGCCTGCGAGTTGTGGCCTACGAGGACCTGTTCGTGTCCGACCCCAAGCCGGCCATGGTCCAGCGAATCTGCGCAGTCAGTCCGACTTGATGCCGCCGCGTCGGGGGGGCGGCCACTGCGCCAATTTCGGGAAGCTCCCGGGAACGACGCAACGATTTCTCTGTCATCGTGTTTATGGAAATCGCTGAATCCATAAAGGAGCCGGCTGAAGCGGGACAGACGGGCCGCTACGGGCCGGAGGTCCTCTGCGCAAACTGGAGCCCGCAGGTAACGGTGCTGACTGAGCCGTCGGGGGTTGGCGACGAGGAGTTTGCGGACCAAGGCGGTCTGGACGCGGCGAGCTTTCTCTGCCGCTTTTACCGTTCCCAGTGCGCGTAAGTGGCCCAGATCTGCGGCGCTTGGCGCGCCCGCCGCTTGCGGCTGGCAGCGCAGGGCCTATGCGTTCGGCCCCAATAAGGTAAAATCGCACCCTTAAGGCTTTCACTCAGGCCCTGTTTCACAAGGATATTTTTAGATGGCAGCGCTACAGGGCAGCCTGGTCGCGATCGTGACGCCGATGCAGGACGACGGCGTTCTGGATCTTGATGCGTTTCGCAGGCTGATCGACTGGCACATAAAAGAAGGTAGCGACGGCATCGTGGTCGTGGGGACCACGGGCGAGTCGCCGACAGTCGATTTTGATGAGCACAGGCTACTCATCAAGACGGCTGTCGATCATGCAGCGAAGCGCGTTCGTGTCGTGGCCGGTACAGGGGCTAATTCCACGAGCGAGGCAATCGAACTCGCCGCGTACGCAAAGCAAGCGGGGGCGGACCTGAGCCTGTCGGTGGTGCCGTATTACAACAAGCCGACACAGGAAGGCCTTTATCGCCACTTCCGCGCAATTGCGGAAGCAGTGGATATTCCGCATATTCTCTACAACGTTCCGGGGCGCACGGTGGCCGACCTGCAAAACGAGGCGGTGCTCCGGCTTGCGCAGATACCGAACATCGTCGGCATAAAGGATGCAACGGCCAATCTGGAGCGCGGCTCGGACTTGATTCGGCGCAAGCCAAAGGAATTCGTGGTCCTGAGCGGCGACGATGCGACCGGGCTGGCTTTGATGCTGCTCGGTGGCAATGGCGTGATTTCCGTAACCGCAAACGTTGCGCCGAGGCTGATGCACGATATGTGCTCCGCTGCGCTCGCCGGCAACGCTGCCGTGGCGCGCGAGCTCAATGATCGCCTGTTGCCCTTGCATCGCCAGCTGTTTGTCGAGGCCAATCCGATCCCGGTCAAATGGGCGGTGGAGCAGATGGGCCTCATCAAGAGTGGCATCCGCCTGCCGCTCACCCCGCTCTCTGCCGCTTATCACGAGCAGGTACGCGGGGCCATGCAGCACGCGGGAATCGGGCTCGCAGTGCCCGGGGGGCAATATGCTGCAGCGTAGCTCTTGGCATCACCTGTTTTGCGCGCTACTGGCAGTTCTGTTGGGGGCGTGCAGCAGCCTTGGTATCGAAACCAAGAAAGTCGACTACAAATCAACGGGCAAGCTGCCTCCCCTGGAGATCCCGCCCGACCTGACGCGCCCGAGCGCCGACGATCGCTATGTCGTGCCCGACATCAATCCGAGGGGAACGGCAACGTATTCGGATTACAGCCGTGATCGCTCGGGAACGCAGCGCTCGGCGACGGTTGCCTCGCTTGTGCTGCCCACGACGAAGAATGTGCGCGTCGAGCGCGATGGCAACCAGCGCTGGCTGGTGGTGACCGAGACGCCGGACCAGGTGTGGCCGGTCGTGAAGTCGTTCTGGCAGGAAACCGGCTTCATCGTCAATGTCGAGCTCCCCGAAGCCGGAATCATGGAGACCGACTGGGCCGAGAACCGCGCCAAACTCGATGCTGGCGTGATCCGGAATTTCTTCGGGCGGGTTCTCGATTCGGTCTATTCGACCAGCGAGCGCGACAAGTTCCGCACCCGGCTCGAAAAAGGCGTAACGCCCGGAACCACGGAAATCTACATCAGTCATCGCGGCATGGAAGAGGTTTACACAACCGCCCGGGGCCCCTCGGATGACGTTGGGGGGGAAACCATGTGGCAGCCGCGGCCGCCCGATCCCAATCTCGAAGCCGAGATGCTGGGGCGGCTCATGACGCGATTCGGCGTCGAGGGCGAGCGCGCGAAGCAGCAACTGGCGAGCGCCGAAAACGTGGCTCCCCGCGCGCGGTTGATCAAGAGCGCAGACGGCGGCACGCTGGCGCTGAACGACCAATTTGATCGCGCCTGGCGGCGCGTCGGGCTGGCCCTGGATCGGGTCGGATTCACAGTCGAGGACCGCGATCGCTCGAAGGGACTGTATTTCGTGCGTTATATCGATCCACAGCTTGACGTTCAGACCAAGAAAGAAACCGGGTGGCTGTCCAGCCTCGTATTCTGGAGGAGTTCCGATCCGCCCAAGCCCGAGAAATACCGGATACTGGTGAGCGACAATCAGTCCGGGGCGCTCGTCAACGTGCTGAACAAGGACGGCAGCCCAGAACAATCCGATACGTCGAACCGGATCCTCACGCTGCTCTACAACCAACTCAAGTGATCGGTGATCAGTGACCGGTGACCAGTGATTGGTAGGATGCCCAAACCATTTCTGTCCCGTCCGCTTACTGGTCCCCGGTCACCGGTCACCGGTCACCGCTGTTGATGCGCTTCGCGTCATTGGGCAGCGGCAGCAGCGGCAACGCACTCCTCGTTGAATCTCGCAACACGCTGGTTCTTCTCGATTGCGGCTTTGGCTTGGCGGACGTGACGGCGCGGCTTGCGCGAATCGGGCTTGATCCCGGTGACATCGATGCCATCATCGTCACGCACGAGCACGAGGATCATGCCGGCGGCGTCGCGCGGCTTGCGCGTCGCCACGAGTTGCCGGTTTATCTTACATACGGAACCGTGGCCGCGCTCCCGCGCGATCGCGCAGCGTTGCCCGAGACCGTCGAAATCGACGGCCACACTGCCTTCGCCATTGGCGATATCGAGGTGCAGCCCTATCCCGTGCCCCACGACGCTCGGGAGCCGGTGCAGTTCGTGCTCGGCGACGGCGCCGTACGCCTCGGCGTGTTGACTGACATCGGGGCGCCTACGCTTCACGTAGCCCAGATGCTCTCCGGTCTCGAGGCGCTCGTGCTCGAGAGCAATCACGATCGCGCGATGCTGGAAGGCGGCCCCTATCCTCCAGTGCTCAGGGATCGCATCGGCGGGCAGTTTGGGCATCTTGAAAACGCTGATGCGGCTCGGCTGCTCGGTGAACTCGATCGCACCCGGCTGCAGCATGTAATCGCCGCTCATCTTTCGAAGCAGAACAACACGCCGGAGCTGGCACGCGCGGCATTGGCCGGAGCGCTGGGATGTGAACCGGACTGGATCGGGGTGGCGACCCAGGAAGATGGATTTGCCTGGCGACAGATCCTCTGAAGGAGGGATGAAGGAAAAATCGGCCCGTAGTTAAATCATCCTTCCGCCTTCATCCTTCATCCTGTGAAAAAGCCGGGTTTCGGGCCGGCTCTTTCACAGCCCCGTTTTGTCAGCGAAAACCGCGGCGGCGGAGGCTTCCCAGATCTCGGCGAAGCGGTCGAGCAATTGCTGCGCGCCTATGACGTCGTTCATGCCCTGGGCTGCGCGCAAATGGTCATAGTGAAAGCGGTGCAGGTAATGGGTGGCATCGAAGATCACGAACGGATCGTAGACATGCCGGGCCGGCCGCAACGTCTGGCGGATCTTGACCGCTGAGCTGAAATGTCGGGCCAAGTCGATGACGCGAGGGCACTGCCGGTCGATAGGGTCGGTCTCGTGCAGCACGATCATGAGCCGATTGGACCGGCTTGCGAGCAGAAACTGACGCAATGCCTCGTAACGGTGCGGCGAATTGTATTCACGCGAGAGCGCCTTGTCGAAGACGCGAATCACACCCTGCGTCTGCGGAATCATCCCGTCGAGCAGCGCTTCGTACTCCCGCATGCCCTCGAAACGGCGATATTGGGCGTGAGGTAAATTGCCAGCCCGTTCCATGATGAAAGTGTCTCACGTAGATGCTGTGCCGGTCACGGGTCAACCGTCACAGTCAAGCTTCCAAGAGCGTCCAAAATAATAAAACAGGTCCGCGTTGCGGCCCAAAATCGCGATAAGACCGCGTCTATTGCGTCAGGAGCTCCAGATAGCCCGCGCGGTACCATTGATAGAGCCATCGCGCCGATTCCCGGCCGCGGGTTTGCCCGGGCGGCAAACGGCCCTCATCGGCCAGGCGGCGCAGCGCGTGTGCGGCACGCGCACGCGCCGGGCAGGCCTCGCCATTGATGAAGAAGACGCCGTGGCGGAACAGCATGCGCGTGGGCAGCGCGAGGCGCACACCGTCGCGCGCAGCGTGGCGCTCAAAGGCGGCGGGCGCAAGCGGCCGGCGTGGGCGCGAAAATACGACGTTCGGTTTCGGCTCGGTCAGGTAACAGCCGAGAAAACGCTCGACGTCAGCCTTGCTCCAGCGCACCCCTTCCAGCAGGCGTCCAAGTTTTCCCGCCATTGCATCGCCGATTTGGGCAGGATGACGCTGAGGACGCAAGTCGGGGTCCTCGTAGATTCCGTTTAGCTTGAGATGCTCCTGAAGGAAATCGAGAAAGCTCGTCCCCAGTTCCTGCGCGCCCGGCGCACGGAACCCGATGGAGCAGGTGACGCATTCCGTGACGGCGATGCCGTCGTGCGCGTAGCGCGGTGGCAGGTAGAGCAGGTCGCCCGGGTGCACCAGCCACTCTTGCGAGGCGCGAAACCGCCGCAGGATCCGCAGGGGCGCGTTCTTGACGAGCGATAGATCGCGCTGCGGGCTGACGCGCCAGCGACGCGCGCCCTGTAATTGCAGCAGGAATACATCGTAGCTGTCGAAATGCGGGCCGACGCCGCCGCCGGGCGGGGCGTAGCTCACCATCACATCGTCGAGTCGCGCGTGGGGCACGAAACGGAAGCGGCCGAGCAATTCGCGGGCGGCGGGCAGCACGCGGTCGACGCCTTGCACGAGCAGCGTCCAGCCCGAGACAGGCAAACGGCCAAGCTCACGGCGCGTGAAGGGTCCGTAGCGCACGCGCCAGCTCTTCCTGTCGCGTTGAACCAGGCGCGATTCAAGATCGTCGCGCCCGGCCAGGGCGAACAACATGTTCGGCCGCACCAGACCGGCGCATTGCGGCAGCGCATCGCGCACCAGCAATGGTCGTTTCTGCCAGTGGCGGCGGAGAAACTGATCGACCGGAAGGCTGCCGAGACGATTTTTCGCCATGCAAAACGATAATAACGTACCTGTAATGCACACCCCGCGTACTGCTGCTCGAAAATCGCTTGACCGGGGCGACCGATGTTCACAAAATGGGCCTGCCATGTTGCCTGAAGCTCAACACAGCGCTCAATTGCTGCAGCCGGGGCAGGCGGCGCCACTTTTCGATCTGCCCGATGCCGACATGAACATGGTGAGCCTGCAAAGTTTCCGCAACAAGCGGAACGTGGTGTTGTATTTCTACCCCAAGGACGACACGCCGGGGTGCACCATGGAGGCAATCGATTTCAGCGAGCTCGACGACGATTTTGATGCGCTCAAAACGGTAGTGTTGGGCGTCAGCATGGACGATTGCCTGTCGCACGGCGCTTTTCGCGACAAGCACGGCCTCTCGGTGCAGCTGCTGGCCGATGTCGACGGTGAGGTGTGCCGGCGCTACGGCGTGCTGCAGGACAGGGACATCGAAGGCAAGATGCGGACGTGCATCGTGCGCTCCACTTTCATCATCGACCGCAAAGGGCAGCTCAAACACACGCTTTACGGCGTGACGCCGCGCGGTCACGCGGGAAAAGTGCTCGGATTGCTGCAGGAGGTTGCCAAGTGCAAGTGACGAAGGACATGGTCGTGACCCTGACCTACGAGCTGCTGGATTCCGACGGCCAGTTGATCGAGAGCTCGGATACGCCGATCGAGTATCTGCACGGCGGCTATGACGGCATCTTCCCGCTGGTCGAACAGGCGCTGGCGGGCAAGATGGTCGGCGAGCAGTGCCGGGTGCGGCTCGAGCCCGAGGATGCGTTCGGCGACTACGATGCCGAGCTGGTGCGCCTGGAGCCGCGCGACAAGTTTCCGGGCAATATCGAAGTGGGCATGCGCTTCGAAGGGCGCGGCGAGGAGTCCGGGACGATGGTCATCTACACAGTCACGGATATCGCGGAGGACAAGGTGGTGGTGGACGGCAATCATCCTCTGGCTGGCCAGACCCTCCATTTCGCGTGCACCGTGACCGCGGTGCGCGCCGCGACGACGGAAGAGCTGACGCACGGCCACGTGCATGGTGAAGGCGGCCACCAGCATCATTGAATTTTAAATTCTGAATGTTCAATGTTGAATTGAAGGCGCATTGCCGCTTTTCATTCGTCATTTAAAATTCATCATTCAAAATTACAGTTAGCTGCCGGGCGTTATCTCCCAGTCGACGCGCACACGGCGACCCGCGCACGATCCGCATCAGGGCGCGGCGGTTTGTTGCGAGCTTCTAGACAAGAAACACCGCCGCCATTCCCAGAAAGACGAAAAATCCGAACGCATCCGTCAGCGCGACCAGAATGACGCCCCCGGCGAGCACCGGATCCACGCGCAGTCTCTGCAGCAGCATCGGAATCAGCGTCCCGGAGGCAACTCCCGTGATCAAATTGATCGTCAGCGCGGCGCCGAATACCAGACTTAGTTTTGGATTCTTGAACCACAGGCCCGCGATGACGCTAACGGCAAGCGCCCATAACAGGCCATTGATCGCTCCCACCGCCAGTTCTTTTTTCAGCAGCCGCCAGCGGTTTCCCTCTTTGACGTGATCAAGCGCGATGCCCCGGATCACGAGCGCGAGGCTCTGGGTTCCCGCGACGCCGCCCATGCTTGCGACGACGGGCATCAGTATCGCGAGCGTCACGAGCTCGTCGACTGCGTGGTCGAAGAGGCTGATCACCCAGGCGGCGAGCAGCGCGCTCACTAGGTTGATACCGAGCCAGATCGCGCGGCGCCGTGCGCTCGTCACTGCGGGGGCGAACGTGTCGGTTTCCTCGTCGAGACCGGCGGTCGCCATCACCGAGTGCTCGGCTTCTTCGCGAATAATGTCAATGACGTCGTCGACCGTGATGCGCCCGATGAGCTTTTCACGGTCGTCGACGACCGGCGCCGACACCAGGTCCCGGTCCTCGAACAAACGCGCAACCCGGACCGCTGGCGTATCAGCCGCGATTGCCGCCACGCCGCGATCCATGACATCGTGTACTTTGCGTTCCGGATCCAGCGAAATCAGATCGCTCAGGTGCAGCTGTCCCAGGTAACGGCCGTCGAGATCGACGACCATGACCGCGTCCGTGTGCGCCGGAATCTTGTGATGCTCGGCGCGGTATCGGGCGAGATAGTTGAGAACCATGCGCAGCGTCACATCGGGTCGCACCGTGATGGCATCCACGTCCATCAAACCGCCGGCGGTGTTCTCAGGATAGGTCCGGACCACGTCGAAGCGCTGCCGCCGCTGGTCGTCCATGGCGCGCAACACGGCTTCGACGACGTCGGCCGGCAGTTCCTCGTGAATGTCGGATAGTTCGTCAAGGTCGAGTCGCTGAACGGCGACGGCGAGCTCTTCCGGCCCGCTCTCCTCGATCAGCTGACGGCGCACCTCGCCGTGCGCCTCGACCAGGATATCTCCTTTGACGTCGTAACTGATGAGCCGCCACAAGCGCAGCCGCTCCTCCGCCGGCAGCGCTTCAAGGAAGTCGGCGACCTGCGCCGGGTGCAGCGGCTTCAGCGCTGCCGCAACTTGCCCGGGCGCGCCCGCGGAGAACGCCTCGTGCAGCGCGGCGAGGTTTCCGTTCTTGTCCGCTTCTTCGTGCGCTTCCATGAAAATGATCCTTCGATTCCTCGATCAAGACGGGTTCCGGAATTGGATGACCGCCCCCGCTCGGCGCTGCGGGCGGGCCTGGCGGGGCTCAGTCGCTGGCGAGGCCCTTCAGCCGGTACAGCGCCTCGAGGGCTTCCTTGGGCGTGAGCTCATCGGGCTGGAGTCCGGCGAGCAGTTTCAGCGCCGGATGATCCGTCACCGCCAAGGTGCTGTCTGCTTCTCCCGGGCCAGCCGCAAACAGATCCCGCTGAGGCTGAGCCATGACACCGTGCTCTTCAAGCTCGACCAGGCGTTCGCGCGCGCCACGGATAACAGCAGACGGTACGCCCGCCAGCTGCGCGACCTGGAGCCCGTAACTCTGACTGGCCGGGCCTTCCTCCACGCTGTGCAGGAAGACGATGTGGTCCTTGTGCTCCACCGCGTCGAGATGGACGTTGACGACTTGGCGGTGGATCTCGGCCAGGCGCGTCATCTCGAAATAGTGAGTGGCAAACAGGGCCAGACTGCCGTTTTTGTCCACGAGGTGGCGGGCGATCGCCCACGCAAGCGCGAGCCCGTCGAAGGTCGACGTGCCGCGGCCGATCTCGTCCATGAGCACGAGGCTCTCCCGCGTTGCATGATGCAGGATGTACGCGGCTTCGGTCATCTCGACCATGAACGTGGAGCGGCCGCCGGCCAGATCGTCAGCGGCGCCGATGCGGGTGAAGATGGCATCGATTGGCCCGAGGCGCGCGTGCTGAGCCGGCACGAAAGAGCCGCAGTGCGCGAGAAGCGCGATCAGGGCCACCTGCCGCATGAAGGTCGACTTGCCGCCCATGTTGGGGCCGGTCACGATCAGCATCTGGCGCGTGTCCGAGAGGCGGGCATTGTTTGCGATGAACTGCTCAACCTGACGCTCGACCACGGGGTGCCGCCCACCCTCGATGTCGATCATCGGCTCCTCGGCGAATTCGGGTCGGCAGTAATCGAGCGCGGCCGCACGCTCGGCGAACGTGGACAGCAGATCGAGCTCTGCTATCGCCGCAGCAACTGCCTGCAGGCGCGCAATGTACGCCGAGAGCTTCTCGAGCAGGCCGTCGTAGAGGTGTTTTTCCCGGGCGAGCGCGCGCTCCTGCGCCGAAAGCGCCTTGTCTTCAAAGGATTTCAGCTCCGGCGTGATGAAGCGCTCGGCGTTCTTCAGCGTCTGACGGCGGCGGTATTCGTCGGGCACCTTGTCCGCCTGGGCGCGCGTGACCTCGATATAGAAGCCGTGCACGCGGTTGTACTCGACCTTGAGATTGGCGATGCCGCTGCGCTCGCGTTCACGGGCCTCGAGCTGCATCAGGAATTCGCCGCAGTTCGACTGAATGGCGCGCAACTCGTCGAGCTCCCCATCGTAGCCGTCGGCGATCACGCCGCCTTCGCGCACGACGGCTGCAGGCTCGGCTTTGATTGCGGCCCCGAGAAGGGTGCCGAGGTCATCCATCGGCGCGAGCTCGGCCGTGAGCTCTTTCAGCCGGGCGGTGGGCAGTCCCGCCAGCGCCGGGGCGAATTGCGGCAGCGCGTTCACTGTTTCCCGCAGCGCCATCAGGTCGCGCGGCCGGGCCGAGCGCAATGCGATCCGCGCCGTGATGCGCTCGACATCAGCGCAGTTCTCAAGCAATTGACGGATGCCGCCGTATGGGGCGCCGCCGCCATTGCCGCCGAGCGCCCTCACCGCGTCGAGCCGCGCGGCGAGCGCCGTGCGGTCGCTGAGCGGATGATGCAGGGTATGACGCAGCAGCCGGCTGCCCATGGTGGTGGCGCAGGTATCGAGCAGCGAGAACAGCGTTGGCGACGGCTCGCCGCGGATTGTTTCGGTGAGCTCCAGATTGCGCCTCGTGGCGGGATCCATACGCAGGTAGAGACGTTCCTGCTCCACGACCAGGCTGCGGACGTGCGCCATCGCGGTGCCTTGAGTGGCGCGGGCGTATTCGAGGAGCGCGCCGGCGGCGCCGACCGCGGCCGTCAGCTCGGTGGCCCCGAAGCCGGACAAGTCGTGCGTTTCGAATTGCCGGGTCAGCGCGCGCGTGGCGGTGTCGCGCTCGAAGTGCCAGGGCGGCAGCTGTTTGACCGCGACGGCGTGCGCGTCGAGCCCATCGATCGCGGCGCCCTCGGGTACGAGGATTTCCGCCGGTGCCAGGCGTTCGAGCTCCGTCGCGAGGTTGCGTGCAGGGGTTTCCATCACCGCGAAGCGACCGGAGGACAGGGAGAGCCATGCCAATCCGAACAGACCGCGTTGGGGGAGAATCGAAAGCAGGATGTTGTCCCGTTTGTCGTCGAGCAGGGCGGCATCGGTAAGCGTTCCCGGGGTTACCACCCGGGTGACCTGCCGCTCGACCGGGCCACGCGAGGCGTTTGGGTCCCCGATCTGCTCGCAGATGGCAGCCGACTCCCCCAACTTGACCAGGCGTGAGAGGTACTGTTCGACAGCGTGGTAGGGCACGCCAGCCATCTTGATCGGTTCCCCGGCAGATTCGCCGCGACGGGTCAACGTGATGTCGAGCAGCCGCGCCGCCCGCTCCGCGTCGGTGTAGAAGAGCTCGTAGAAGTCGCCCATGCGGTAGAAGACCAGCATGTCCGGATACTGGGCCTTGATGCGCAGGTATTGCTGCATCATGGGCGTGTGGCGCTCGAGGGATTGCCGCATGCGGAATATGACGGACAGGGAAACGGGCGCGGGTATTTTGACACGTTGGCCATCGATTTTGCGAGCATCCGGGCCTCGGTGAGCCGCCTAATGCTGCTAGAATTGGCCCCTCATCATTTCCGGCTCGAGACACTATGAGAACTGGTCATCGTGCGCTTGCGGTTCTGGCGTCCCTGATCTTTCTGGGAGGAGGGCTTGCTTCCAGCGCGGCGGCGGCTCAAGCGCAAAGCGATAACAGCAAGGATTGGCAACTGCGCGTCAATTCGACCGCGCGGCTGATTGCGGGTCTTGCTCCCACTCACGAGGACCATCGCGCACTGGCCGAGCGGCCGGAGTGGAAGGCCCATAGCGCCAAGCTGCAGGCATCCTGGGGTTGGCTGCGGAAGCAGCAAATTGCGCCGCTGACAGCCTGGCGCGACGCGACTGTGCCCCGGGCTTGCCCCGTCGGCAGCACGCTGCTCTACCCGTTCAGCGGCCCGGATTTCTTCAATGCCTATTGGTTGTTTCCCAATTGCGAGACCTACGTCCTGTTCGGGCTCGAGCCGATCGGCAGCCCGCCGGCAATCGAGAAAATGAGCGAAGAGCAGATCTCACGCCTGCTGAATGATGTCCGCGAAGCCATGGCGAACCTGCTCGCCCGCAACTATTTCATCACGTCGAAGATGGACAAGCAGATGCAGGCGGAGGAGCTCAACGGGGTCGTGCCGATCATCATGATCTCGATGGCGCTTGCCGGTGTCGAGGTCGTTCAGATCGCGCCGATCACGCTGAAGCGACCCCAGCGCGCGGCGCCGGAGGCGAATGGCGAGGCCACCGCCAAGCCGCGCCGCAAGTTGAGGGGCGTCACGATCGTGTTTCGGCGGCCCGGATCGCCCGTGCCACAACGGCTGAACTACTTTTCGGTGGACGCTTCGAACGTGGGAGTCGCCCGCTATCCGCAATTCCGCGATTATCTGCTCAAGCTGGCGCCGACGACGACGCTGATCAAGTCCGCGTCCTATCTCCTGCACGTGAGGGAGTTCAAAAAGCTGCGCGGCGTACTGCTCGATGTGAGCGGATTCATCTTGCAGGATGATACCGGGGTGCCTTTCACGATGCTGGCCAAGCGCGGCTGGCAGTTGAGCGTGTACGGTCGTTATGAAGTGCCGATTCCGCCGTTCGAGCGCCACTATCAGCCTGACCTGGCCGAGGCGTACTTCGCCACGAACCCCCAGCCGCTGCCGTTTCGTTTCGGCTACCGGCGCAGTTTTCGCGATGACCGCTCTAATGTGATGGTCGCGCAAAAGACGCCGGCGCGACGCCTGGGATCTGGCAAGGACGCGGCGATCGCGCCCCCGGCCGGGCGGTAGTGCGCTCTGGCGTAGCGTCGTGAAAAGCGCTGGCGCGCAACGGCTCTAAGCCATGGGCGCCGAGATTCGTAGCAGCACCTTCATTACGTCGGACGGCGTACGCTTGCGTGTGCTGGAGACGGTCCCCCGCGGGCCGGCGGGCGCGCTGGCAAATACGATGCCGGTGGTTGCGTTCGTGCCCGGTTGGTCAATGCCGGCCAACATCTGGCAGCCACAACTCGCCGCGATTGGTGCGGGCCGTCGCGTCGCTGCGCTCGATCCCCGGGGGCAGGGCGAATCCGAAATACCGGCGCGCGGCTTCGACATCGAACGACGCGCGGCGGATGTGCGCGATTTTGTTGCGCGCTACGATCGTGTCGTCCTGGTCGGGTGGTCGCTGGGCGCGCTGGAAGCGCTCCAATGTGTGCACCGCTATGGCGATGCCCGGCTCGAGGCGCTGGTGCTGGTTGATTCTTCGGTGGGCGAGGACTCGCCGCCGGCGCCTGCAACCCGATTCATCGAGGCGCTTCAGCAGGACCGTCGCGCCACGATAAAAGCATTCGTACGCGAAATGTTCAGCTCCTCGCGCACCGCGCTGGAACTGGATGCGTTGGTTGACGCCGCCTTGCGTATGCCGCTCGAAGCAAGCCTCTCACTCTTTCCGCGCGGCATCCCTAGGGAACATTGGCGCGATATTGCGCGCAGGTTTAGCAAGCCGCTCCTGTACGTCGTCACAGAGCAATTTGCCGCGCAGGCCCGAAGCCTGCTGCAGAACCGGCCTGGAACGCGGATCGCGGTGTTCGAGGCTGCCGGGCATGCGCTGTTCGTCGACGAGCCTGACCGCTTCAACCAGCTGCTGGTCACCTTCTTCGACGAGATGGCTGCAGACGCACGCGGGGTGCCAGATCGGCCTTGAGCCAGCGCTCTCAACGCCTTTTTCGGGGATGCGCTGTTTGGTTTCAGAAGCAATGCGGGACGGTGCATCGTGCCCATTCTGCGATCATCCGCCCGCGGGGAGTACAATCTGCCGGTGAAATCAAAGCGAATTTCTTCATGGCGCGATATCGCCCGCCGCGCGCGAGCCGCGGTCTGTGTGTCGGCCGTTTTGGCACTCGCCGCCTGCACCCCGGAGCAGCACCTGCTGCTGAGCCTGATTCCCGATGGCACGTTTCCGATTCTGCTCAGCCACCTCGAGAAGACGGATGACAAAAATCGCCGCCGTGTCGCCGAGCTTGATGAGCGGGGCGACTGGAACGGTCTCGTGCAGCTCGCCGAGAAGAATCTGGCGCAGGATCGCTCCAATTCGGACTGGTGGATGGTCAAGGGCTACGCGTACACCCAGCTCGGGGAGCACGAGCAGGCGGCCGGGTGCTACGAGGAGTTGGTGCGGCTCGGGCCCGACAACATGCTCGGATGGAATCTGCTGGCGCAGTCCCAGCGCGCGGCGCGGCAGCCGCAGCGTGCCGCGCAGACGCTCAACAACGCTCTGCTGATCCGCAGTGACTCACCGGCAACGTGGTTCCTGCTGGGTGAGAGCTACACCGATCTTGGAAGCTACCGGCCCGCTGCACAGGCCTATCGGCAGGCCGTCCGTTTGAACCGCGAGTTCTCGCAGGCCTGGTATGGCCTGGGTCGTGCTTATGCGAGACAGGGCAAGCAGGCCGAGTTCGAGCAGATCGTTCAATCGCTGGCACGCCTCGACCCGCCGCTGGCGCAACAGCTCGCCAAGGAGCGGCCGGCGGGAGAAGCGCGCCGGGGACCCTAGAGCCCATCTAGCCGCAGATAAATCTGATAAACGCAGATGCATCAATACAAAAATCCAAAAAAATGGTGGCGCCCTTCGCCTTCTTCGGACTGGCTCGGGGTAATTGGACCGCGGCCGATGGTCGCCGATGTGAAGATTCGAGCAACGTGAAACGCCAACGTGAAACGCGAAACAAGGGGCGGGCGCGGATAAAGGCGGATTTGATATTTTGTTCATAGTTGCGTGTGTCTGCGCTTATCTGCGGTTAAATTCTGATTCACGTTTAGCGGAGTCATGCATCAGCCGCGCTGCAGTGCGGGCGTGAGATGCGGGGAAAGCGTCTGCAGCAGCGGGACGAAAACTTTCGGCGTGCCGGCGACGATGTTGCCGGTATCCAGGTAACTCGCTTCGCCGCGCAGATCGCCGACCAGGCCGCCCGCTTCGGTAATCAAAAGCGCGCCCGCCGCCATGTCCCACGGGCTGAGCCCGAACTCCCAGAACCCATCGAGCCTGCCTGCTGCCACGTAAGCGAGATCGAGGGCCGCTGAGCCCGCGCGCCGGATGCCGGCCGTGTTTCGCATGATGTCGCGCAGGATCCCAAGGTAGGCTTCCAGGTGCTCGAGTTGACGGAACGGAAAGCCGGTTCCAATGAGTGCAGACTTCAAGTTAACGCGTTTGCTCACCCGCATTCGCTGATCGTTGACAAAGGCACCGCGCCCGCGTGAGGCGGTGAACAGCTCATTTCGGCCGGGATCGTAAACGACGGCCTGCGTAATCGTTCCCTTGTGCATCAGCGCGATTGCGACCGCGTATTGGGGAAATCCGTGGATGAAATTCGTCGTTCCGTCGAGCGGATCGATGATCCATTGGTAATCCGACTGCCCGGACGCTCCGCTCTCTTCTGCTAGAATCGAGTGATCGGGGTAAGCCTCACGCAGCGTGCGAATGATCGATTGCTCCGCTTCCCGGTCGACTTCGGAGACGAAGTCGTTCGCTGCTTTCTCCTTGAACGCGACGATGTCCAGATTTCGGGTCGCTCGGTTGATGATGCCGCCGGCACGGCGGGCGGCCTTGACCGCGATGTTCAGCATTGGATGCATGTTTATTCGTGATAAGTGATGAGAAATGAGTAATGAGCGGAGAGCCCGCCGCCGTGGCATCTTATGCGGATCGCGGAACGCAAGGCATTCACCCTGGGCGCTATTCTAAGTGAGCGCCGCCGATACGCTCAAAAGCATTCGCATCGTCCTTTGCGGAACGGTGCATCCCGGGAATATTGGCGCCGCGGCTCGCGCGCTGAAAACGATGGGGCTTGCGCGGCTGCATCTCGTCGCGCCCGTCCGATTCCCCGATCCGCAGGCCGAATGGCTCGCCTCGAACGCGTCGGACGTTCTTCGGCGCGCCAAGGTGTGCTCGACCCTCGATGAGGCCTTGCGGGGCGTCGTTTTTTCGGTTGCGTGCACCTCGCGCACGCGCGAGCTCGCCGTGCCTATGGTCACGGCACGCGAGGCCGCCGCTCGGGTCATCCGGCACGCTCGCGGTGGGCCGGTCGCGCTCGTCTTCGGCAACGAGACCTTCGGGCTGACGGGCGAGGAGGCCGGCAAGTGCCGCCTGCTCGCGGCGATTCCAGCCGATTCGCGCTACCCTTCGCTTAACCTCGGAGCGGCGGTTCAGGTTTTCTGTTATGAGCTGCGGCAGGCTGCGCTGGGCGATCGCGCGCCGCGCTCAAAGCATATCCCGCCGGTGCCCCACGAGGAGGTCGAGCGCTTCTTGGCCTATCTAGAGCGGACGATGACCGAGACCGGATTTCTCGACCCGAAAAATCCCAAGCGGCTGATGCCGCGGCTGCGCCGCCTGTTCTCGCGCGCGCAGCTCGAGAAGGACGAGGTGAACATCCTTCGCGGATTGCTCGAGACGTTGCGGCGGCCCAAGTCTCGTTTGAAATCGGACGTTTAACCGCGCAATCCGGCGCGCGGTTGGCATCGGAACTCGTCGCATCCAAAGTTGACTAAAATACTAGGGCATCGTACCCTTCATTTCTTGCTCTTTGATTTGTAAACGATGTTTGCCCGCATCAGAGAAGAGATCGCGGTTGTTTTCGACCGGGATCCAGCCGCTCGCAATACCTGGGAGGTGATTACCTGCTACCCGGGGTTCCACGCCATGCTGTTTCATCGTCCGGCGCATTGGCTGTGGCTGGCGGGATTCAATTGGCTGGCGCGGCTGGTCTCGCACGTCGCGCGCTGGCTGACGGGAATTGAAATTCATCCCGGCGCGACGATCGGACGGCGTTTCTTCATCGATCATGGCATGGGCGTTGTGATCGGGGAAACGGCCGAGATTGGGGACGACTGCACGCTCTACCACGGCGTGACTCTCGGTGGAACGTCCTGGGAAAAGGGCAAGCGCCATCCCACCCTCGGGAAGGGCGTCGTGGTCGGCGCCGGCGCGAAGATACTGGGACCGATCATGATCGGCGATGGCGCCCGCATCGGTTCGAACGCGGTGGTGGTGAAAGCTGTGCCGCCCGGCGCGACGGCTATCGGCATCCCGGCGCGCATCGCGGAAACGCCAGGCGGTGGACCCAACGGCCGCTTTGCCGCCTATGCGGTGGTCAAGGAGCTCAGCGATCCGATGGCGAAAGCGGTTCATGAGCTCATCGACCATTGCGTCGAGAACGACAAACGTATCGACCAGATCCTCGCCGAGTTGCAGCGTCTCGGCTGCAAGGTCGAGGGGGAGGAAGGCGCCCATCTCGATGCGGGTCATCTGAATAAGATGGTTGACTAAATCGCTCGGATAAGATATAAAGTTGACTGAATTGCTACGGTAATCGTTTTTGTAGAAACCCCTTCTTTTCAAAACGTTACGAGGCAGCACATTTATGAGACTGACAACAAAAGGCCGGTTCGCGGTGACAGCAATGATGGACCTGGCAATGCACAACGGCAGCGGCCCGGTGACCCTGGCCGAGATCAGTGGTCGGCAGAAGATTTCGCTGTCGTACCTTGAGCAGCTCTTCGGCAAGTTGCGGCGCCATCGGCTGGTCGACAGCGTGCGCGGGCCCGGTGGTGGCTATTGCCTCGCGAAGGAGACTGAGAACGTCACCGTTGCCGAGATCATCCTGGCCGTGGACGAGCCGATCGACGCTACCCAGTGCGCCGGCAAGGAGAACTGCCGCGACGAGCAGAAGTGTCTGACCCACGATCTCTGGGCGACGCTGAATCAGCGCATTTTTGGTTACCTCGAATCCGTGACATTGCGTCAGCTGGTCGAGTCCCAAAAAGCAAAGGAATCCGGCGTGACGCAGGTTCATGACATGCGCGAAGCGCCCGTGAAGCGTACACCCAGCGCGGTTTCCGCTTAGATTGTCGCGCTGGAGCGAGCCCTGCCGGGGACGCGCGCAATGGAACATATTTATCTCGATCACAACGCGACAACGCCGATAGACGATGCTGTCTTCGAGGCGATGCTGCCCTACCTTCGCGGCAGCTACGGCAACGCGTCCAGCCGTCACGAGCTGGGCACCGCTGCGCGCAAGGCCGTGAACCTGGCGCGCGAGCAGGTCGCTGCGCTGGTCAAGGTGCAGCCCCCTCAGGTCATCTTTGTCTCGGGCGGGACCGAAGCGAACAATTTTTTCATAAAGGGCGCGGCGGGCTACCTCAAGGCCGCGCAAATTGCCGTGAGCGCCGTGGAACATCCGTGCGTGGCAAAACCGGCGCAGGAGCTTGCGCGCCAGGGCTGGAAATTGCGCCGGATCGCTGTCGGCGCGGATGGTCGGGCGGATCTGCTCGATGTCGAGAAGGCGCTCGAGGAGCCCACCGGGATCGTGTCCCTGATGCTGGCCAATAACGAGACCGGTGTGATCCAGCCCGTGGCGGAAGTCGCGGAGCGCGCGCGCCGCGCGAAAGCCTGGATGCACACTGACGCAGTCCAGGCGCTCGGTAAGGTTGCGGTCGACTTCGAGGCGCTTGGGGTGCATGCGATGACACTCTCGGCGCACAAGCTCTACGGCCCCAAGGGGGCCGGCGCGTTGGTCGTGGACAAGCGGCTGCAGCTGCGTCCGCTGATCCATGGCGGTGGCCATGAGCAGGGGTTGCGTTCGGGCACAGAGAACGTGGCGGCGATCGTTGGATTCGGCGCCGCATGCCAGCTGGCAGGGTCACGGCTCGAGACGATCGGCCCCCGGCTCGAACAGCTGCGCGGGCGTCTCGAGGAGGGGCTGCGTGCGCTGGGCGCCTCGATTTTCGGGGCGCGCGCGCCGCGAATTCCCAATACATCCTATTTTGCGTTCAAGGGCGTCGAAGGCGAAACCCTTGTCATCGAGCTGGACAGGGCCGGTTTTGCCGTAGCGCCGGGCGCGGCTTGTTCCAGTGCGAACCCCGAGCCATCTGCGACCTTGCTCGCAATGAACGTCGAGCCTGAGCTTGCGCGGGGCGCAGTACGGCTGTCCCTTGGAATCGGCAATACGCTCCGGGAAGTGGACGATTTTCTTCTTGCGCTAAAGGCCGTCCTGTCGCGTCTGAAGGGGCTGACGGCAATGGCGGTCTGATTTGGGCGATGAGTGATGAGCGGATTGTTATGTCGATACAACTGACAGAAAACGCGGTAAAGCAGATCAAGGCGCAACTTGCCAAACGAGGTCGCGGGTTGGGACTCCGGGTGGGTGTGAAGACCGTCGGGTGCTCTGGCTACGCCTACACCTATGATTACGCCGACGAAGTTCGTGCCGACGATCAACTCTTTGAAGCGAATGGCGCCAGGGTAGTGGTCGACACAAAGAGCCTGGAGTTGCTGGAAGGCTCAACGCTCGACTTTGTGAAGGAGGGGCTCAAGCAGGTGTTCAGGTTCCACAACCCCAACGTTGACGCGACATGCGGCTGCGGTGAGTCCTTCAGCGTAAAACCAGTGACCAGTGACCAGTGACCGGTGACTGGTGACCAGCAAGGCGGCGGAATGGAAAGCCAAACGGATAGTTCGATGATGCGATATGTAAAACAGGTCGAGGGCTGCGCGCGGCAGCCGGGCTCGTCCGGTCACCGGTCACGGGTCACGGGTCACGCTCCTGGAATAACAAGATGAGCAGCGTACTGGAACATCTCGTCAACCAGCCCTACCAGCATGGCTTCGTGACGGATATCGAAGCCGAGACGGCGCCGCGCGGTCTCAACGAGGACATCATCCGCCTGATTTCGGCCAAAAAGCACGAGCCCGAATGGCTGCTCGAATTGCGTCTCAAGGCATACCGGCACTGGCTTACGATGGCAGAGCCGGGCTGGCCAAATGTCAAATACCCCAAGATCGATTTCCAGAACGTCATCTATTACTCGGCTCCCAAGCCGAAGAAGCTCAAAAGCATGGATGAGGTCGATCCGGAGCTTCTCCGCACTTTCGAGAAGCTGGGCGTGCCCATGAACGAGCGCGCGGCGCTGGCAGGCGTCGCCGTCGATGTCATTTTCGACTCCGTTTCGGTTGCCACGACGTACAAGCAGAAATTGGCCGAGGTCGGCGTCATCTTCTGCTCGATTTCAGAAGCGGTGCGCGATCATCCCGATCTCGTGCGCAAGTATCTGGGGACAGTGGTGCCTCCGGGCGACAATTATTACGCTGCCCTTAATTCCGCCGTGTTCACGGACGGCTCCTTCTGCTTCATACCCAAGGGCGTGAAATGCCCGATGGAGCTTTCGACCTATTTCCGCATCAACACGCAGGAGTCGGGCCAGTTCGAGCGCACGCTTATCATTGCCGAGGAAGGCGCGTCCGTCTCTTACCTCGAAGGCTGCACGGCGCCGAAGTTCGACAGCAATCAGCTGCACGCCGCCGTAGTCGAGCTGGTAGCGCTCGATGACGCCGATATCAAGTACTCGACGGTGCAGAACTGGTACGCGGGCAACGAGCAGGGCGTGGGCGGGATCTACAATTTCGTGACGAAGCGCGGGCTTTGCAAGGGCGCCAACTCCAAGATCTCCTGGACCCAGGTCGAGACCGGATCCGCGATCACCTGGAAGTATCCGTCATGCGTGCTGCTGGGAGACAACTCGATTGGGGAGTTCTACTCGGTCGCGCTCACCAACCATCACCAGCAGGCGGACACCGGGACCAAGATGGTTCACATCGGCAGGAACACGCGCAGCCGCATCATCAGCAAGGGCATTTCGGCGGGCCAGTCCAACAACAGCTACCGCGGTCTCGTGAAAATCGGCGCGCGTGCAGAGGGCGCGCGTAACTTTTCGCAGTGCGACTCGATGCTGATTGGCACGAAGTGCGGTGCCAATACATTCCCCTACATCCAGGTCCACAACAATAGCGCCAAGGTCGAGCACGAGGCGACGACCTCGAAGATCGGGGAAGACCAGTTGTTCTATCTCGCACAGCGCGGTATCGGCGCGGAAGAGGCGGTTTCCATGATCATCAACGGATTCTGCCGCGACGTGTTCCAGCAGCTGCCGATGGAGTTTGCCGTGGAGGCAACGAAACTGCTTGGCTTGAAGCTTGAAGGGAGCGTGGGATGACGCGAGCGGATGCAAAAGTGCTGCTCGAGGTGAAGGGGCTGCATGCCAACGTGGCCGGCGTGGAGATCTTGAAGGGGATCGACTTGGTCGTGCGGGCCGGCGAAGTGCACGCGATCATGGGGCCCAACGGCTCCGGTAAGAGCACCTTCGCCAAGGCGCTCGCGGGGCACCCGGCCTACGAGGTGACTGCCGGCACGGCCACTTTCGAAGGGCGGAACATATTCGATATGGCGGCGGAAGAGCGCGCCCGGGCCGGGCTTTTTCTCGGCTTTCAGTACCCGCTCGAGATACCAGGGGTGTCGAATGCCGCTTTCCTGCGGCTTGCCTACAACACGGTCCAGGGCGCCCGCGGCAAGGACGAGCTTGATCCGCTCGAGTTCGACGACTACGTGCGCGAGAAGATGAAGCTGCTCGAAATGGATGCGAGTTTTCTCGATCGCAGTGTCAACGACGGTTTCTCGGGCGGCGAGAAGAAGCGCAACGAGATCCTGCAAATGGCGCTGCTCGAGCCGCGGCTTGCGATTCTTGACGAGACCGATTCGGGGCTCGACATCGATGCGCTGCGCGTCGTGTCAGGGGGTGTAAACCGGCTGCTCACGCGGGATAACGCAGTGGTGCTGGTCACGCATTACCAGCGCCTGCTCAATTACATCGTGCCGGATTACGTGCACGTCATGGAAGGTGGCCGCATCATCAAGACCGGCGGCAGGGAGCTCGCCGTCGAGCTGGAAGCGCGCGGCTACGACTGGCTCAAGGGGAAAGTGGCGGCATGAGCACGGTGGTCGCCACGCATCCGTACATCGCGAGCCTGTTGAATGGCTGTGAGTCCGGGCATGACCAGCTTTCCTGGCTGGGCGAGCGGCGCGCGGCCGCGCTCGAGCGCGCTAATGCGCTTGCGGTTCCGACCACCCGTGACGAGGAATGGCGTTTCACCGACATCACGCCACTTACTCGCGTGCCGTTCCAGCCAGCGGTCGCAGTGCCGCACCCGGGAGCGGATGACGTAGCGAAATTCATCATCCCGGAAGCTGGCGTGCGCTTGACGTTCGTGGATGGCATGTTCGCGCCCGAGCTCTCGGCCAACGCGGGCCTGCCCTATGGCGTGGTCGTGACCAGCCTGGCTGCCGGCCTCGCTACGCATGGCTCCGTGATCGAGCGGCACCTTGCGCGCCATGCCCGGTTCGAACAGGACGTGTTCGCGGCGCTCAACACTGCGCGCTTGCGCGACGGTGCGCTGGTCTGGGTCGCAAAGAACCAGCAGTGCCCGACACCCGTGCAGTTGCTGTTCCTCTCGACGCAGAAGGCGGTGGCTGCCTACCCGCGGTGCCTGGTCGTTGCCGAGGCGGGCGCTGAGCTGACGCTGGTTGAGGAATACGCGTCATTGGTTGACAACGCCTATTTCACCGACGCCGTGACCGAGGTCGCCATTGGCGATGGCGCGCAGGTGCGGCACGTAAGGCTGCAGCGTGAGGCGCGTGACGCCTTCCACATTGCGACCTGCGCGGTAGCGCTTGCAAGGGACGCCAACTATGCTTCGCACGCAATCACGCTTGGTGCGCGCATTTCGCGGCACGACCTCAGCGTGAGGCAGGGCGGCGAAGGCGCCGAGGCCCGTCTCGACGGACTGACTCTAATCGGGGGGCGGCAGCTGGCGGATACGCATACACTGCTCGACCACGGCCGGCCCAATGGCAGGAGCCGACAGCTGCACAAGTGCATTGTCGGCGGCGCGGCGCATGCGGTATTCAGTGGAAAGATTGCGGTGGCACCGGGCGCACAGCTCACGGACTCCGCGCAGGAGAGCCGCAACCTGCTGCTCTCGAACAAGGCGCATGTGGACACGAAGCCGCAACTGGAGATTTTTGCGGATGACGTGAAGTGTGCGCACGGCGCCACGGTCGGACAGCTCGAAGCCGAGCACCTTTTCTATCTGCAGAGCCGGGGGCTGTCGGAGCAGCGGGCGCGTAACCTGCTCACGTACGCTTTTGGCGCGGAGGTGATCGACGGCATTCCCGTCCCATCGCTCGTCGAGCAGCTGGAGGAAACCGTGCTTGCCGAGACCCAGAGCGCCGAATAATGATGACTGCTCCGAATACGGCAATGAATGTCTTGCGTGACGCCGGCCTCGACGTGGAGCGGCTGCGGGCGGATTTTCCAATCCTGAAACTGCGCGTGAACGGGAAGCCTCTCGTGTTTCTCGATAGCGCGGCATCGAGTCAGATGCCCCAGCCCGTGCTCGACCGGTGGATTCGTTATCAAACGACTCAGCACGCCAATATTCATCGCGCGGTGCACTACCTCTCCGAGACTGCGACCGCCGAATACGAGAGCGCGCGCCGCAAGCTGCAGGCATTCATCAATGCACGGGACGAAAGCGAGGTCGTCTTCACGAGCGGCACCACCGATGCCATCAACCTCGTCGCGCACGGATATGGTCGCAGGTTCATCGGCGCGGGGGACGAAATTGTCCTGACGACACTCGAGCATCACGCCAACATCGTGCCGTGGCAGATGGTCGCGGAGGAGAAGGGCGCCCGGATCCGCGTCGTTCCGGTGAACGATCGCGGCGAGCTTGCCATGGAGGAATACCTCAAGCTGCTCGGCCCCCGCACCCGGCTCGTCGGCGTAACGCATGTCTCCAACGCGCTGGGCACGGTGAACCCGGTCAGGGAGATGATTGCGGCCGCACATGAGAAGGGTATCCCCGTTCTTGTGGATGGCGCTCAGGCCGTGCCGCACATGAACGTCGACGTGCAGGCCCTCGATTGCGATTTCTACGCGTTCTCGGGGCACAAGATGTTCGGGCCCACCGGCATTGGCGTGCTCTACGGCAAGGCAGCCTGGCTTGAGAAGATGCAGCCGTTCAAGGGGGGCGGGGACATGATCCTTTCCGTTACCTTCGAGAAAACGGTCTACAACACGATCCCGTTCAAGTTCGAGGCTGGCACGCCGCCCATTGCCGCGGCCATCACGCTCGGCGCCGCTGTGGATTACCTGGCCGGTATCGATATGGCGGAAATCCAGGCCCACGATACCGATATCCTCGACTATGCGACCCGGGAGATAAACCGGATTCCAGGTGTGCGCATCATCGGCACCGCCGAGAAGAAGGCGGGGGTCATCTCGTTCACGGTCGATGGCGTTCATCCCCACGATGTCGGGACGCTCCTCAATGACGAGGGCATCGCGGTCCGCACCGGCCACCATTGCGCGCAGCCAGTCATGCAGCGCTTCGGCATTCCCGCTACCTCGCGGGCATCATTTGCGTTCTACAATACGCTCCCCGAAGTCGACGCGCTCGTTGCCGGCATCAAGAAGGTGCAGAAGGTGTTCGGCTGAGAACAGGGAATAGGAAATAGGAAATAGGAAATAGGGAATAGGGAATAGGGAATTGGAAAATCGACAAGAGCTGTGTCCATTTACCATTTCCTATTTCCCGTTTCCTGAATGCAAATGACGGACAGCAAGCAGCTCTACCAGGAGGTCATCCTCGACCACAACCGGAAGCCGCGCAATTGGGGCGTGCTCGAGGGAGCGACCCATAAAGCCGAGGGACACAATCCGCTGTGCGGAGACCATCTCAAGCTAACCCTGAGGTTGGACAAGAACAGCGTCGACGCGATCAATGTCGAGGGCGAGTCCTGCGCGATCTGCAAGGCTTCCGCTTCCATGATGACGACGGTGGTCAAGGGCAAGACCCGCGGCGACGCGGAGCAGCTGGTGCAGGAATTTCGCGACATGGCGACCGGAAAGCTCGATCACGAGCACCAGCCCCATCACCTGGGACGGCTGACCGTGTTTGCCGGTGTGCGCGACCTGCCGACGCGCGTCAAATGCGCGATCCTGCCGTGGCATACGCTGCATGCCGCGCTCAACGCGCAGGAGAGCACGACGACCGAGGCCGACGCCGATCCGATGCACACGCCCCTTGGTAATGCCTGAGCGGAATGATTGATGTTTAATTCTGAATGTTAAATTCATCCGGAGTTCTGATCGGTCATTCAAGATTCAAAATCTAAAATTCAACATTTAAATAGAACAGTGCCAAAGATTGCTGAAATCGAGCCGACGCCAAACCCCAACGCGATGAAGTTCGTTCTTCGCGAGCCGCTCACGTGGGGGGTGTCGCGCTCGTTCGACAGCGCCGAGCAGGCGCAGAGCGACCCGCTTGCCGCCGCCCTGTTCGACATCGAGCACGTCACGAACGTGTTCTACGTGGACCACTGGATCACGGTGACGCAGGACGGGAAGGGTGATTGGCAGGAGCTGATGCGAAAGCTCGCGGTCCCGATTCGCGAGGCCCCAACAGCCGATGCCGACTCGGCGCGCTATGCGGCCCAGGCGGACACCGGTGCGGCGCTGCAGAATCTCCCGGACGCGGACCGGGAACGGCTCTCGCGCATCAACGAGCTGCTCGACGAGCAGGTGCGCCCGTACCTGCAAGGCGACGGGGGCGACCTCTATGTCGTCGGCATCGAAGGCAACCGGATCATGGTCCACTACCAGGGCGCCTGCGGCAGCTGCCCCAGCGCGATCTCCGGAACGCTGGCCGGCATCGAAGGCCTGGTGCGCCAGATCGAGCCGGATCTCGAGGTGGTTGCCGTGTAGTGGCGAACGCCGCGTGATCCGCAGAATGAAAATTCATCAGCCGCCGACAAACGCAGATACACGCGGATCGAATCCGTGATCCATGAAGCGTGCGTGATGTTTGGGGGAACCTCGTAGCCTGATGCCTGTCAATTGTCCCATTTAGGACTCACCATATCCCCGCATTCAGAGCAATGAGCGACTGGGTTACTGTGGCGAAGGAAGGCGAGCTGGCGCCCGGCCAGTTCCGCAGCGTGGACGCCGACGGCGTTCAGATCGTCGTTTTCAATCTCGGCGGAGAGTATTTCGCGCTCGAGGACGTGTGCACCCACGATGGCGGCCAGTTGACGGGTGGTTTCGTCGAAGACGACCAGATCATCTGCCCGCGGCATGGCGCAGGCTTCTGCATTCGCACTGGCGCTGCGCTGTCCGCGCCCGCATATGAGCCGACGGTCAAATTTCCCGTGCGCGTGGACAGCGGTGAGATCCAGGTGCGCGATGACCGCTGGGACTGAAAATAATGTTGAATTTTGAATGCTGAATGGAGTAAGCGGAGTCGAGTCGAAGCAGAACAAATGGCCGACGCCAAGCATTCAAAACTAAACATTTAGAATTCAAAATTCAACATTGTGGATACGCTGACCCACGCCCTCTCCGGCGCCTTGCTTGCGCGCGCCACCGCGCCGGAGCAATCGAACGAGAACACCCTGCCTCTGCGTCGCAGGGTATTCCTGGGCTTCGTCGCCGCTGCACTGCCCGATCTCGACTTCGTGATGGGGCAGTTCGGCACCGCGACCTACCTTCTGCACCACCGCGGTGTGACGCATTCTCTCATCATGCTGCCGCTGTGGGCGTTTGCGCTGGCGTGGATTTGCGCGCTCGTCTGGCGCCGCGATCGTTCGTGGCGCGCGTATTTCGGCGTGTTCGGGCTCGGCATCGGCATCCATATTTTGGGGGACTGGATCACCTCTTTCGGCACCATGGTCTTCGCGCCGTTCTCCGATGCGCGTGTCGGTATCGGGACCACCTTCATCATCGATCTCTGGTTCACGGGGATCATCCTCCTGGGGCTTGCTGCGGCCCTCGTCTGGAGAAGCTCACGGGTGCCGGCGCTGGCCGGGCTGGCAGCGCTGTGCAGCTACGTTGCGTACCAGGGCGTGCTGCAGCAGCGGGCGGTGGAATGGGGCGAGGCCTATGCGAGTGCGGCGGGCCTGGAGCGCGCCGAGGTCACCGCTCAGCCGCGCCCGATCTCGCCGTATAACTGGATGGTCGTGGTGCGCAACGGTGAATCGCTGCGCTACAGCCTGGTCAATCTGGTCCGGCGCGAGCCGCGCAGCCTGGCGCCCGACGCCGGACTGATCGCGCGACTCGATGCTCCGTATCTGCCGTTGACCCAGGCGCGATGGGTACACACGGCGCACTTCGGCAGCGAAACGGAGCGCGCGGTTGCCCGGGAGGCCTGGAACCAGGGGCCTTTCGCGTTCTTCCGCTGGTTCGCTGTTTATCCCGTGCTGTATCGCGTTGACACGGGAAATCCCTCCACGTGCGCGTGGTTCCAGGATCTGCGTTTCTTCACGCCGGGACGCGGGCGGATGCCATTCCGCTTCGGCATGTGCCGCGAGGACGGGGGGCCGTGGCAGCCGTTCCAGCTCGTTGGCGAGACGCGCATACCGGCCCGTTAGGAAGACGAGTTGCGTCGCGGCAATCGACCGGGAATCACTGCATCTGCTAGATTTAGCGTCATGAAACAAGGTCTATTCATATCGCGCTGGTTGGCGCTTTCGCTGGTGACCGCCGCGTTCACGCTCGCCGCCTGTCAAACCGTGCAGACCACGCAGCCGGGAGCGGTCGGCGTCGAGCGGCAGCAGACGATGCTGCTCTCGTCGGAGGAGGTGAACCGCAGCGCCGCCAAGGCCTACCAGCAAGAGCTCAAGAAGGCTGCGGCGAAAGGCGCGCTCAACCGTGATCCGGGGCAGGTTGCGCGCGTGCGTGTGATCGCACTGCGGCTGGCGAATGCTTCGGGCGCGTTCCGGCCGGATGCGCCGCGCTGGGCCTGGGAATCGAACGTCATCACGTCCAAGGAGATCAACGCCTGGTGCATGCCGGGCGGCAAGATGGCGGTTTATACCGGTCTTATCGATCGCCTGCGAGTGACGGACGACGAGCTTGCCGCGGTAATGGGCCACGAGATTGCGCACGCGCTGCGGGAACACGGACGCGAGCGCGCGTCGCAGGCCATGGCGCAGGGGATGGCGATATCGGTGCTGGGCGCCGTGCTGGGCGCCAGCAACTCGAGCGTGCAGCTGGCGCAGGTCGTCACCGACGTCACGATCAACCTGCCGAACTCGCGGGAGCACGAGCAGGAGGCCGACCGCGTCGGTGTCGAGCTCGCCGCACGGGCGGGTTACGATCCCCGGGCGGCCGTGACCCTGTGGCAGAAGATGGCCCGGGCCAGCGGCGGCGGGCCGCCGCAATTCCTCTCGACCCATCCCTCTCCCCAGAATCGCATCCGCGACCTGCAGGGTTACGCAGCCCGGGTCATGCCGCTTTACGAAGCCTCGCGCCGGCGCTAGTTCTTTGCCCGCGCCGTTCTGCTGACGCGTTATATCGCCCGGACTTCGCGCGAGCGGACTGCTCGAATGATTATCCCGCGTTGGCTTGCCCCGTGGCGGTGTGTTGTCATTCCTTCGATAGCTACCGTCTCCCCAAAGCCACATGATCATGGGAGGCAGGCATCCGTCTTGTTTCGTGGAGATAGTCAAGTTCGCCTTCCCCGGGCTCAACAGAGACAGCTTCAACGAGGCCGATAGCTGTGTTCGCTAGGTCACGGGGGGCGATTTCACGTGCCTGCGGGAGGCTGGCGCCGAGATAGTGACGCCAACCGGAAACGCCGGTCAGTGAAGCAATCGAAGCGACCAATCGCGCTCAGCCGTTTCGACGATGAAGGGCGGAA
>Ga0209536_100000932_pt1 | contig 47971 bp, 43 predicted proteins | sample DeeMarSeWOR28_12_FD_187461 | JGI IMG/M metagenome (GOLD analysis project Ga0209536, IMG submission 187461) | Marine sediment microbial communities from White Oak River estuary, North Carolina - WOR-2-8_12 (SPAdes) (version 2) | ecosystem: Environmental > Aquatic > Marine > Intertidal zone >...
GATCGGCGCCGCGCGTCCTTCGATTGCCGATCCTTTCCTGCCGCGCAAGATCGACGAGGGTCGGCTCGAGGATATCCGCGAATGCATCGGCTGTAACGTCTGCTACGCGCACGATTCGCTGGGTGTGCCGATTCGCTGTACGCAAAATCCGACCATGGGCGAGGAGTGGCGCCGTGGCTGGCATCCCGACCGCATCCCCGGGCGTCACGCGGACGAATCCGTGCTGGTGGTCGGCGCCGGCCCCGCCGGCCTCGAAGCCGCCTGTGCGCTCGGCCAGCGCGGTTACCGGGTGATGCTGGCGGAGGCTGAGACCGAACTCGGCGGGCGCATCAACCGCGAGTCGCGCCTGCCGGGCCTTGCCGAGTACGCACGCGTGCGGGACTGGCGCCTGGCGCAGCTGCGGCGCATGGCCAATGTCGACATCTACCCCGATAACCGGCTCGACGCCGACAGCATTGCCGGGCTCCATTGTGAGCACGTCATCATCGCCACCGGAGCGCGCTGGCGCAGCGATGGCGTGGGGCGCTGGAGTAACCGCGCGTTTGCCGGCCACGATCACCCGGATGTGGTGTCGGTCGAGCGAATTCTGCGTGGTGAATTGCCTCGCGGCAGGGTAGTGATTTACGATGACGAGCATTATTATCTCGGCAGCGCTCTGGCGTTGCTGGCCAGCGCCAACGGTTGCCAGGTCACGCTGGTGACTCCGGCGGAGTCGCTGGCCGGCTGGAGCCATTTCACCGATGAACACCGGCCCACGATGCAGGCGTTGATCGACGCCGGCGTCGAGCGGGTCAGTGCGCGCGGCCTGGTCGGATTTGAACCCGGTTCGGTGCGGCTGGAATGCGTGTACAGCGCACGGCCAGCGCAATTGGATGCCGACCAACTCATACCGATCACTGCGCGCGACGCCGATGACGGGCTCTGGCTGGCGCTCGATATGCGCCGCGACGAGCTTATCGCGAACGGCCTGCTATCGTTGCAGCGCATCGGCGATTGCCGCGCGCCCGGGATGATCGCCGCCGCGGTTTACGCCGGGCACAAGGCGGCGCGCGAACTGGGCTGCCAGCAAGTCGAATTCAAACGTGACCGAGTGGTTGTCTAATCCCAGAAGAGGAAAAAATGGCTAGAGATCCAAAGTACGACATCCTGTTCGAGCCGGTGCAGATCGGCCCGGTGACCGCCCCCAACCGTTTTTTCCAGGTGCCACATTGCAATACGCTGGGACATGGCCGTCCCCACGCCGAGGCCGCCAACCGTGCGATCAAGGCCGAGGGCGGCTGGGGCGTGATCTGTACCCAGGAGGTCGAGATACATCCCAGTTCCGAGGCGTCGCCGTTTATCGAGGGGCGTATCTGGGATGACCGGGATCTGCCGCAGCACCGCCTGATGACCGACGCGGTGCACGAGCACGGCGCGCTCGCCGGCATCGAACTGTGTTACCCCGCGATGCATGCCTCGAACCTGTACAGCCGTGTTGCGCCGATGGCGCCAAGCGCCATCGCCGCGCACGGTAATTTCCCGATGCAGGCGCGTGCGATGAGCAAACGTGATATCGCCGACCTGCGCCGCTGGCACGTCGAGGCGGCGCAGCGTGCACGCGCCGCGGGCTACGACATCGTCTATGTTTATGCGGGGCACGACATGAGCGTGTTGCAGCACTTCTTCAAGACGCAATACAACCAGCGCAGCGACGAGTACGGCGGCAGCCTGGAAAACAGGGTCAGACTTGCCAGGGAGGTCCTGACCGATGTAAAGGAAGCCGTCGGCGATACCTGCGCCATTGCCTTCCGCTTTGCCACCGATGAATTGCGCGGCGCCGACGGCTTGCGCTGGGAAAGCGAGGGCCGTGATATCGTCGCTATGCTCGCCGAAATTCCGGACCTGTGGGATGTCAACGTCAGCGGCTGGGACAACGACTCCTCGACCGCACGCTTCGAGCCCAACGAGGGCTACCAGGAACCCTATACCGCTTTCGTCAAGTCGCTGACCAGCAAGCCGGTGGTAGGCGTCGGTCGCTTTACCTCGGCGGATACCATGGTGTCGCAGATCAAACGTGGTGTGCTCGACCTGATCGGCGCCGCGCGTCCTTCGATTGCCGATCCGTTTCTGCCGCGCAAGATCGACGAGGGCCGCATCGAGGACATACGCGAATGCATCGGTTGCAACATCTGCGTGGCGCAGGACATGATGGCGGCGCCCATTCGCTGCACGCAAAACCCGACCCAGGGTGAGGAGTGGAAGCAGGGCTGGCATCCCGAAAAAATCGAGGCCGCGACCAGCGATGACGCGGTGCTGGTGGTCGGCGCCGGCCCCGCCGGTCTCGAGTGCGCGCTGCAGCTGGCGAATCGTGGCTACCGGGTTACCCTGGCCGAGGCGTCGCAGACCCTCGGTGGCCGCATCAACCGCGAGAGCGAGTTGCCCGGCATGTCGAGTTACGCGCGGGTGCGCGATTACCGCGAGTATCAGCTCAGCCAGAAAGCCAATGTCGAGATCTACCTCGACAATCGCCTGGGTGCCGACGATGTCGTCGCGCTCGAGATTCCGCACGTGTTGATCGCGACCGGCGCGCACTGGCGTAACGATGGTGTCGGGCGCCATCACGCATTTCCGATCAAAGGTATCGATACGGTTAGCGTGCTCACCCCGGACGACGTGCTCACCGGCGCCGATATTCGGGGCCGCGTGCTGATCTACGACGATGATCACTATTTTATGGGCAGCGCCCTCGCCGAGCGTTTTCGCCAGCAGGGGCATGCGGTATGCCTGGTAACGCCCGAATCGGTGGTTGCGCAGTGGACGGAAAATACGCTGGAACAGCAAAAAATACAGGCGCGTTTACTCGATCTCGATGTCGAAATTCGCGTGTCGCAGGAAATTCTGACGGTGACCCCGGGCGAGGCAACGATTGCCAATGTCTACAGCGCCAAACATCGGTCGCGGGTCGAATTCGATACGCTGGTGATGGTGACATCGCGTGTGCCGGACGACGAGTTGTACCAGGCCTTGCTGACCTGCGAAGAGCGATTCCAGAGCTTGCGCGCGATTGGTGACTGCCACGCTCCCAGCACCGTTGCCGCCGCGGTTTATGACGGTCACTCGGCGGCGCGCCACCTGCAGTCACAACAGGATATCTACGCGCCGCTATTCGTGCGCGATATTCCCGAGATTATGGGTAATTAGTCGATATACGGGTCAGGCGCCCTTGTTGGCGCCGAGCACGTACAGCATCTCCAGCGCCAGGGTAGCACCCGCCAGCGACGTGATCTCGGCGTGGTCATAGGAAGGAGCGACCTCGACCAGGTCCATCCCCACCAGGTTGATGCCCTGTAATCCACGAATGATTTTGAGCGCGCGATCCGTCGTCAGGCCGCCGACCACCGGGGTGCCGGTGCCGGGGGCGTAGCTCGGGTCCAGGCAGTCGATGTCGAAGGTCAGGTAACAGGGAGCGTCGCCCACGCGCTGATGGATGCGTTCGACGATGGCCTCGGCGCTCATGTCGTTGGCGGCAGCGGCGCTGATCACTTCGAATTCGTGGCGGTTTGCGGTGTACTCGGTGCGAATGCCGACCTGTATGCTGCGCCCGGCGTCGATCAGGCCCTCGCGCGGCGCATGGTAAAACATGCTGCCGTGGTTGTAGACCGTATCCTCCTCTTCGTAGGTGTCGGTATGGGCGTCGAAGTGAATCATCGCCATCTTGCCGAACCGGCTGTGGTGCGCGCGCAGCAGGGGCAGGGTGACAAAGTGATCGCCGCCCAGGCTCAGTATGGTCTTGCCGGCGGCGTGCAGCCTGGCGTAGTCCTCGATGACCCTGGCGAAAAATGCCTCGTGGTTACCGGTCGGGACTTCGATGTCGCCGTAGTCGGCAACGCGTATGCGTTCGAATGCGCCGAAATCCCAGGGCCAGCGCTTTTCTTCCCAGCGCAGGTTGGCGCTGGCGCTGCGAATGCCGTCCGGGCCAGCGCGCGTGCCGGAGCGACCGCTGGTGCCGAGGTCGTAGGGCAGGCCGACGACGAATACATCGGCGTCGTCGGGATTACGGCTGAGCGGTCGGCCCATGAAGCTGAAGCGGTTGGCATAAATGGAAAAACTGTCGATAAAATTGTTTTCGTTCATCACAGGTACCAGTCGTATTCGCGGGCCGATATGTAGTTTTCGAATTTGGTGGTTTCGGCCGCGCGGTGGCGACAGTAGAAGTCGACGAACTCGCTGCCCATGATATCCGCAAGCGCGCTGCTTTCGAGGGTGCAGGCAAGCGCCTTGCGCATGTCGAGCGGCAGACTGTCATCGCGCCCGGCGACGGCCTGCTCGGTCGGTTCGCCGGGGTCGATCTGCCGTTTGATGCCGTGCAGCATACCGGCCATGGTAGCCGCCATCGCGAGGTAGGGGTTGGCGTCCGCGCCCGGCACCCGGTTTTCCACGCGCCAGGCATTCTCCCTGGCATGCGGGATACGAAAGGCCACGGTGCGGTTTTCGTTGCCCCAGGTCAGGCTCACCGGCGCGCAACTGATACCGCCACGGTAGCGCCGGTAGGCATTGACGTTGGGCGCCCAGAAGGACATGGCCGCGGGCATGGTGTCGAGCAGGCCGCCGATCGCCTGCAGCAAGCGCGGATGCGCCTTGTCGCCGTCGGCAAAAATGTTCTCGCCGTGCTGATCGACCACGCTGATGTGCATGTGCAGGCCGTTGCCGGCAAAATCGAGCAGCGGCTTGGCGATGAAGCTGGCGCACATGCCGTGTTTCTTTGCGATTTCCACGACAATGCGCTTGAACAGGCAGGTTTCGTCGGCCGCGCGCAACACGTCCGCGTGGTGGTTGAAATTGATTTCGAACTGCCCCGGCCCGAGTTCCGCGGAAATTGCCCCGGTATCGATGCTCTGCAACTGGCAGGACGCGATGATGTCATCGATGACCGCTTCGAAATCGCCGATGCGCGTAGTGGATAAGACCGTCGCGGTATCCGCGCGACCGGTCTTGGGATTGCGCACGATTTGCAGCATGCCGTCGGCATCGCGTTCGCCGTCGAACAGGTAAAACTCCAGTTCGAAGGCTACCATCGGACGCCATTGCCTCGCCGCGTAGGCATCGAGTACCTGTTGCAATACGTAGCGCGGTTCGAACCAGGATGGCTGGTCGCTGCTGCAGGTGGTGGCAAGGACCTGCGCCAGCGGCTGATTTCCCCAGTCGTTGATGCACAGGCTGCCAGGCACGAGGTGGAAGTGCCCATCCGGATCTCCATCGTCGATGCCGTAGTGCAGGCCTTCCAGCGGTTCGCCCAGGGTATCGAGGACAAACATGCTGGCCGGCATGGCCAACCCTTCACTGGCGAAGGTCAGCAGTTTGTCGATGGGGTAACGCTTGCCGAAGTAGTGGCCGCAGATATCAGTGGCCAGCACCTCGAACTGGGTGATCTCCGGTTGAGCTTGCAGAAAGTGGTCGATCTCATGTTTCATCTGTTGGCTTTGCCTGCTGGTCATTGACGTTTCGCTACTCTGCGGATTGAATTGTTGTGATCACGGGATGCCGCATTTTCCATGCCGAGCCCCGCGGCTGTCAATGCCGCACATCGGTAAACAGTGATCGCAAAATCAGCGCTCATGCGGCGCATCAGCCGACACCCTGAAAATAGTCGTGAATGCCTTCGACGGTGTTGATCGAGGCGATACCGTCGCGTATATCGGCCTCGATCGCGCGCCGCAGCCTGAACAAATTGCGTTGACGCAGTGCCTCCAGCGCTTCGACATGGCGGTCGACCAGGTAGGATTTTTCCAGCTTGCTGATCGCAATGCGCGAAAACGGGCCCAGCTGCAACCACAGGCTTTCGATCAATGGAACCGAGATCTGGAATGGATTTGCCTGGTACAGATAGCGATGAAACGCCTGGTTGTGCAGGCTGATGTTGTCGACGTCATTGCTGTCTATCGCTTCGTCGATGCGCGCGTCGATTTGTTCGAGTTTGGTTATATCTGCTTCATTTATATAAGGTAATGCACCCTCGGCGGCATGGGTTTCGAGCAATATGCGCAGTTCGCTGAGCTCGCGGAATTTCTCCGCGGTCATCGCCGGCACGATGACTCGTCGATTGTTCTTAACCTCTACCGCGCCTTCGCAGGCGAGGCGGTGCAGCGCCTCGCGCACCGGCATAGGGCTGACCTCGAGTAACTGCGCGAGCCCGCGTATGGTGAGCGCAATGCCCGGCTCGATTCGGCCACACATCAGGTTGTTGCGCAGCAGCTGGTAAACCCATTGGTGAGTCTTCAGGTCGTCCGATTTGTCGATCATCAATAGCTGTAAATACGGTGAATCGGACCTTGGCATCAATGGGTTTCCGCTGGCAGAGTGACAAATTATTTAATCACACAAACACATCTTTCACCAATGATGCTGTTGCCAGTCCCGGTGATAAGCCGATAAAATATGATCACATTAAAGCGATGTCTCGCCCTGCCGGTGTCGATCCGGCTGCCAGCGCGCCATCCTCACAGGAAACAGCAGATGAAAATCGGAATTCTCGAAGCGGGCTTGATACGTGATGAACTCGCGGATCGTTTCGATCCCTATCCCGTCATGTTCGAGCGCTTGCTTAATCGCGCCGGGCGTGATCTGCAATACGTGGCCTTCAGCCCGGTACGCGGGCAAATGCCCGCATCGATCGATGAGTGCGATGGCTGGCTGATCACGGGTTCTCGCCATGGCGTTTATGACGAGCTCGAGTGGATGGCTCCGTTGCAGGATTTCATCCGCGCAGTGGCGCAGGATGGACGCCCGTTGATCGGTGTCTGTTTCGGTCACCAGATCATGGCCGAGGCGATGGGTGGCAAGGTGGTCAAGTCGGATCTCGGCTGGAAAGTCGGGTTGCAACACTATCGGCTCGAGCGGGGCTTTGCGTGGATGCATGAGCAACCCGAGACGGTTGCGATTCATGCCTGGCACCAGGATCAGGTGGTTGTTTGTCCGCCCTCTGCCGAAGTCTTTTTGAGCGCGCCGGATTGCGCCTATGCCGGACTCAGTTATGGTGACTCGATGCTCAGCGTGCAGGCGCACCCGGAAATCGAGGCCGATTACGAACGTGCCCTGCTGGAAATGTTTGGCGGCAGTCTGCTGCCTGATGACGTGGCGCAACGCGGGATCGCAACCCTCGATAGCGGTGCCGGCCCCGATTTCCAGCTGCTCGCGGACTGGTTCGCCGAGTTTTTCCTGACTCACCAGACCGGGGCATCCGCGGCTGCGCTGGAGCAGGCTCGATCCTGATCCGCGCAAGACACAGTGCGGGTCAGGTCGATCGAACAAGCCTCAACCGCGGCAGGAACCGCAAACCTGCCTTTGCGGATAGTATGTGAAAGAGGCGTGGTAATAGTTTCAATTTGAAACTATATATTGCCGAGTGAATCAGTATTATACTGTCGAGTCTGCCGACCTTATCCAGAAACCTTCGAGCCCATACTGATGAACGTACTAATCCTGCTGGCCGCCGTGCTGGCATTGTATTATGCAATCGCGCGACAACTGCTGCCGTTACGCCTGCTGCTGGGGTTCGCTGCCATCTTTCTCGGCATATTTACTCTCGCCGGTGGCTTCAGCCCGTTCTGGGGGCTGTTGGTCTGGTCTGCTTTCGCGTTGCCAAGTGTGCTGTTCGGCGTGCCCGGCATCCGCCTCGCGTGGTTGTCGAAACCCCTGTTGCGGCGTATTCGCAAGGTATTACCGCCGATGTCGAGGACCGAGCGCGATGCGATCGAAGCCGGCAGCGTGTGGTGGGAAGCCGAACTGTTTCGCGGCGCACCCGACTGGGACAAGCTGCAGAACTACCGGATGCCGGTGTTGAGCGAGGCCGAGCAGGCGTTCCTCGACGGCCCGGTGGAACAGTTATGCGCGATGATCGACGATTGGGACATCACCCACCGACGCATGGATTTGCCACCCGAGATCTGGGATTTCCTCAAGCAGAACGGTTTCTTCGGCATGATCATTCCGCGCAGTTACGGCGGTCTCGAATTCTCCGCCTGCGGTCACTCCAGCGTGGTCACCAAGATCGCCGCGCGCAGTGTTTCCGTGGGTGTTACGGTGATGGTCCCCAATTCCCTGGGTCCAGCCGAATTATTGCTGCACTACGGCACCGAGGCGCAGAAGGATTACTATCTGCCGCGCCTCGCCGATGGCCGCGATATCCCTTGCTTCGCGTTGACCTCGCCGGACGCCGGTTCTGACGCCGGCGCTATTACTGACAGCGGCGTGGTCTGTAGAGGGGAACACGACGGCAAGCAGGTGCTCGGGCTGCGGCTGAACTGGAACAAGCGTTACATAACGCTGGGGCCGGTCGCGACCGTGCTCGGGCTCGCTTTCAAGGTATTTGATCCGGACGGGTTGCTCGGCGGTGAGGAAGAGCTGGGCATTACCTGCGCCCTGATTCCGGCCGATACGCCCGGAATTACGATCGGCAATCGGCATTTTCCGTTGAACGCCGCTTTTCAGAACGGTCCGAATAGCGGCAAGGATGTTTTCATCCCGATGGATTACATCATCGGTGGACAGGCGAATATCGGCAAAGGCTGGCGCATGTTGGTCGAATCGCTTTCGGTAGGGCGCGGCATCTCGCTGCCGGCCGTTGGTGTCGCCGCGGGCAAGGCTTGCGCGCGCAACACCGGGGCCTACGCCTACCTGCGCAAGCAGTTCAATACCTCGATCGGCAAGTTCGAGGGTGTCGAGGAAGCGCTGGCGCGTATCGGCGGCATGGCTTACATGATGGAGGCCGGGCGGCTGTTGACGCTGAGTGCGCTCGATAGCGGTGAAAAACCGTCGATCATCACCGCGATTCTGAAGTGTTACAACACCGAGCATATGCGCCAGGTGGTCAACCACGCGATGGATGTGCATGGTGGTCGCGGAATTTGCATGGGGCCGTCGAATTACCTCGCGCGCGCCTACCAGTCGCAGCCGGTTGGTATTACCGTCGAAGGTGCCAACATACTGACGCGCAGCATGATCATTTTTGGCCAGGGCGCAATCCGCTGCCATCCCTACCTGGTGCGGGAGATGGAGGCCGCGACGATGCCGGAATCCGCGGCCGCGGAGGCAGCCTTCGACCAGGCCTTGCGCGGGCATGCGGAATACTTCGTGACCAACTATTGCCGCGCTTTCATCTACGGGATTAGCGGCAGCTATCTTGCGCCGAGCCCCTATCCCGGACGTATCGGTGAGTATTACCGCCGGCTCGGGCAGATGAGTGCGGCCTTCGCGGTGTGCTCCGATCTGGTGTTGATGATTCTTGGCGGTGCTTTCAAGCGCAAGGAGAAGCTGTCCGGGCGTTTCGCCGATGCTCTCGGTTACATGTTCTACGCCTCCGCCGCGCTCAGAAAGTTTGATGCTGACGGTCAGCCGCGCAGCGATTTGCCACTGCTCGAATGGACCGCCAAGTACTGCCTGTACCAGGTGCAGATGGCGCTCGATGAGATTCTCAGAAATTTTCCCATCAAGTGGCTCGGGGTTGTCATCCGCCATTCGATATTTCCGCTAGGGCTTAACCTGCGGCAACCCAACGATGCGCTGAGTCATCGCGTCGCCGCGTTGCTGATTCGCCCCGGTGAAGCGCGTGACCGGTTGACGCAGGGTGTCTATATCACCGATGATCCGGATGATATCACCGGTTGCCTCGAAGATGCACTGCGCAAGGCCATCAAGGCAGAGCCTATCGAACGCCGCCTGCGGCATGAACAGGCCGAGCAGCATGGCCTGGAGGATTACACGCAGTGGCTGGCACGGCTGAAGGCAGCAAAGCAGGTATCCGAAGACGAAGCTGATATACTGCTGCAGGCCAGGCTGGCGACGATGAAGGTCGTCGCAGTCGACGATTTCACGCCGCAACAGCTGATGAACGAGGCTGCTGCAACGCAGCCAGGTGGGCGGGAACTGGACGATAAAACGAGTCCGCGCAAGACGGCGGTCAAAAATAAAGTGACCAGTGCTAAACGGGCAGGGAAAAAGGCAGTTAAAGAGAATGTAGCCGGTAACAAGGCGATTAAGAGGGCGACATCGGCAAAAAATTAGTGAGGCAGAAACTCGCCAATACTCAGGGCGAGTCTCGCTGTGCGTATTTCCGCACCGATGTATCAGGAGTAACGGAAACCAGCTTCGGGGGCTAAAGTCGATATGGAAAAGGTCTGGTTAAAAAGTTATCCACCCGGCGTGCCGGAGGAAGTCGATCTCGATGCCTATGCTTCCGTGAGCGACGTGTTCGAACAGGCGATAAACCGTTTTGGTGAACGGCCCTGTTTCTCCAACCTGGGTACCACGCTTTCCTATAGCGAGATGGATCGGTATACCGATCAGCTTGCCAGCTATCTGCAAAATCTGCCCGGGATGAGCAAGGGCGATCGTGTCGCGGTGATGATGCCGAACGTATTGCAGAATCCCATCTCGATCTTTGCGATCCTGCGCGCCGGGTTTACCGTGGTCAATGTCAATCCGCTGTATACGCCGCGCGAACTGCGCTACCAGCTCAGCGACTCGGGTGCCAAGGTCATTATCGTCATGGAGAATTTCTGCCATACCGTTGCCGAGGTGATAGCCGATACGCCGGTTCAGTGCGTGATCACCACCCAGTTAGGCGACCTGCTGAAATTCCCCAAATCGGTGATCGTCAATCTGGTAGTCAAGTACGTCAAGAAATTGGTTCCGGCATTTGCGCTTGAGCAAAGTATTACTTTCAAACAGGCGTTGCGCGCGGGCGCCGGACAGCGCCATCGGCCGGTTTCGGTTACTCACGACGATCTGGCATTTCTGCAGTATACCGGCGGGACCACGGGCGTCGCCAAGGGCGCGATGCTGACCCATGGCAACATGACCGCCAACATGCAGCAGGCCTCGGCCTGGATCCAGGGCATCGTCAACGAAGACGACGAGGCCATCATTACCGCCCTGCCGCTTTATCACATCTTTTCGTTGACGGCGAACTGTCTGGTTTTTATGAAACTGGGCGCGCTCAACTACCTGATCACCAATCCGCGCGACATGCCCGGTTTCGTCAAGGAATTACAGGGTCTGCGATTTACCGCGCTTACCGGCGTCAACACCCTGTTCAATGCCTTGATGAACACGCCCGGTTTCGAAAAAATCGATTTTTCGTCGTTGAAGCTGTCGCTGGGCGGTGGCATGGCGGTGCAGCAGCCGGTGGCCGAGCGCTGGCAAAAACTGACCGGCACCCCGCTGCTCGAGGCCTACGGCCTGACCGAGACTTCGCCGGCGGTTTGTATCAATCCACTCAACCTGCCCAAATACAACGGCAGCATCGGTTTACCGGTGCCTTCGACCGAGGTCTCGGTTCAGGATGAGGATGGCAATATTCTGCCCCAGGGCGAAGTCGGTGAACTGTGCGTGCGCGGTCCGCAGGTGATGAAAGGTTACTGGCGCAAGCCGGAGGAAACCGCCAGGGTTCTGTCCAGCGATGGCTGGCTGAAAACCGGTGACGTGGCGCAGATGGACGAACAGGGTTTCTTCCGTATCGTCGACCGCCTGAAGGACATGATCCTGGTGTCAGGGTTTAACGTCTACCCGAATGAAATCGAGACGGTGATTGCCGGTCATGAAGGAGTGCTGGAAGTCGGCGTCATCGGTGAGCCCGACGCTGACAGCGGTGAAGTAGTCAAGGCGGTGATCGTCAGAAAAGACCCGACACTCGATGCCGCCACGATTATCGCGCACTGTCGCGAGAACCTGACGGCTTACAAGGTTCCGAAAATTGTCGAATTCAGGGACGAATTGCCCAAAACCAACGTCGGCAAAATACTGCGCCGCGAGCTGCGCTGATTCCTGTTCGGCAGGACCCGCGCAGGCGCTGCAGCAGCGTATTAGTAGCCGCTGATCCTGGCGTGTAAATCTTTACCTGTTTCAAATTTTTGCAGCTGTTCATCGCTTGCCCTGGTTTGAAAGTCGCGTTTCCATTCGTCGATCGACATGCCGTAGACGTATTGCTGCGCATCGGCGTAGTCGAAATCTGGCTGCAGTTTCTTGCACTCTGCCGAGTACCACTTCGACAGGCAGTTGCGACAAAAGCCGGCGAGATTCATCAGGTCGATATTCTGCACGTCGCTGCGCTGTTGCAAATGGGCTATCAGTGCCCGGAACGCGGCCGCTTCAGCCTGAGTTTGCTGTTCTTTTGTCATGTTCTTTCACTCCACTATAATGGGCCGTTTTTGTAACAAATAATCTTCATGCCGGCAATCGATATCAACCACTGGATGCGGGAATTGCTCGGCAAGCTTTGCCAGAGTCGTCAGCGCCAGTTAGTCGTTGTGCAGGGAACGCAGGCCTGGTGCGATAGCCGCTTCGAGGACCTGGCAGCCCTGGCTCTGCCGATGCGCGTACTTTCCAACCGTCCCCTGGCGCCTGATGCGATTCCCTTTGACAAGGCCGACAGCTGCCTGGGCGACGAGGCCAGGCTGGTGGTGCTGGACCTGTTTGGCGGATTCAACCCCGACCTGTTGTGTATTGCCGCGGGGCTGGTGCAGGCCGGTGGCGTGCTGCTGCTACTGTCGGCGCCGCCCGGCGAGTGGGAGCTTGCGGCCGACTGCTACGCGAGTTGGCAGGATCAGTCACGCTCGCGCGAGCCTCGCTTCGTCGAGTATTTTTTTAGCCAGCTGTTGGCGGATAAATGTGCCGGGCAGGTGGTGACAGCGCAATCCCTGCCCGCCTGGAAATCCTCGTTGCCGTTACTGCAGCCGACCGTGATCGAGCGCGGCGAAACCGCGCAGCAGTCGCGTTGCCTGCAGCAAATCGAGCGCTGGCTGGATTCGGCGCAGACCGGCGTGGTGCTGATTCGCGCCGCACGTGGTCGCGGTAAGAGCAGTTGCCTCGGAATGCTGGCGAGGCGCCTGCAGGCGGATTACCGTCTGCTGGTCTGCGCCAGTTCGCGACACAATGCTGCCGCTCTTTTACGCTGGGCACCGGATGCCGAGTTCATCGCTCCGGATCGGCTGCTGCAAACCCTGCCGCCGGCAGACCTGGTGATCGTCGACGAGGCCGCGATGATTCCGCTGTCGCTGTTGCGGCAAATCAGTCGCCGCTACGCGCGCGTGGTCATGGCGACCACGGATGGCGGTTACGAGGGCACCGGCCAGGGCTTCATGTTACGCTTTGTTGCCGCCATGGAGGCGCAGCGGCTGCTGCAACTCGAGCTCGAGGATCCGGTGCGTTGGTGCCGGGGCGATTATCTCGAGGCCTGGTTGAATCGGATTCTGCTGCTCGATACCGATACGCCTGACGCGGACGCTGACGATGTTGATGCGCAGGCCGTGGAATTGCAGCTCATCGAGGATCCCGGCGCCCGCGAGTTTTTCCCACTGCTGCAACAGGTATATCGGTTGTTGAACGCGGCGCATTATCGAACGCGCCCCTCCGATTTGCGCATGCTGATGGAAAATCCGGACCTGGTGCTGATTATTGCGCGCGTCGCCGACCGAGTCGTCGGCGCCGCGTTATTGAACCACGAGGGTGGCTTCGACGCAGCACTTGCCGAACAGATTTTCCTCGGCAAGCGTCGACCCAGGGGACATCTGCTGGCGCAAATGCTGACGGCGCAGGCGGGTATCGAAGGTTTTGCCAGGTATCGCGGTCTCCGGGTTCAGCGGATTGCGGTCTATCGGGCCTGGCGGCGTCGAGGCATTGGGACGCGACTGCTGGAACGGGCGCGCGCCTTTGCCGGGGAGCGCGGCCGGGATTACATCGGCGCCAGTTTCGCGCTGGATGTGCAGGGTGCGGATTTCTGGCGGCAGGCAGGCTTTTCACTGGCGCACGTCAGCTTTGCCGCTGGCAAGTCCAGCGGTAATCATTCGCTGGCCGTATTGTGTCCGCTGCAACCGGCCGTCGATGACGATATGTCGCGCCTAAGCGCTCGCATCGCGCAACAATTGCCGACCTGGATGACCCAGTTTCTGCAGTACATGGAGGCCGGGCAGGTGCAGGCGCTGCTGCGCTATGCTGGATTCAGTGCCGTTCTGGCTCACCAGGAGCAGCGTGAAGTCGAGGCGTTTGCCTTTGGTAACCGGGGCTTTGAACTGTGTTTCGTCAGCCTGCAGCGGTTTGTCATGCAGCGCGTGGCCGCGTCCGCAACTGCCGTTGATCCATTGCTGATTGAAAAAGCGATACAGAATCGTCCCTGGGAAGCGTTAACGCGCGAGTCGCCCGGCGAGGGCCGCAAACAGTTGCTGAAACGCCTGCGCAGGCTGGTCGAAGCTGAGCTCAAAGCCTGCTAACATGACGGCCAATTTACGAGGTACAGGATGCCGCAGGAAATACTCGACTTCTGGTTCTCGGAAGAAGCCCGCAAACTCTGGTTCAAGTCGACGCCCGAATTCGATGCGTTGCTGCGTGATCGCTTCCGGGAAGTATGGGAACAGGCTCGCCGGGGAGAGCTGGAACACTGGTTGCAGAACGCCTCCGGCTGCCTCGCGCTGGTGATTATCCTCGATCAGTTTCCGCTCAATATGTTTCGTGGCCAGGCCCTTGCTTATTCCACCGAGGCGCAGTCGCGCAACGTGGCGCGAACGGCTATCCAACAGAATTTCGACCGCCTGCTGGAGGCGGAACAACGCGCGTTCCTGTACATGCCGTTCATGCACAGCGAGGAGCTGGCCGATCAGCGTCGCTCACTCGAGCTGTTCGCTCAACCCGGCCTGGAAAGCAACCTGCGTTTTGCCCGTCATCATCACGACCTCATCGAAAAATTCGGCCGTTTCCCGCATCGCAACGAGGCGCTGGGGCGTGACAGTAGCGCAGCCGAAATCGACTACCTGAATTCGAAGCAGGCCTTTACCGGTTGATCGCAAAATGCTTGAACAAATAGACCGCTACATCTGGAGTTACAACGCGAGTGATTCGAGCGCGCCTCACTCCTTCTGGAGGCATTTTCTGCAAATCGCGGTGATGGCCGGGCGCGACCTGGTGCAAGGCCAGATTACCCTGCGTGCGATGAGCCTGGTGTATACGACGATCCTGTCCATGGTGCCGCTGCTCGCGGTCAGCATTTCGGTGCTCAAGGGGTTTGGTGTGCGCGGTCAACTGGAGCCGGCGTTGGCCAACCTGCTGGAGCCGCTGGGGCCACAGAGCGCCGAAATCAGTGCGCGCATCGTCGGCTTCGTCGAAAACATGCAGATCGGTGTACTCGGCGCGCTCGGTCTCGGGCTCCTGATCTACACCTCGATTGCGTTGATCCTGAAAATCGAAACCTCCTTCAACCACATCTGGCACCTGCAATCCAACCGCAGTCTGATGCAGCGTTTCAGCGATTATCTCAGCGTCATCATGGTTGGCCCGGTGCTGGTATTTGCGGCTGTCGGCATTACCGCCTCGCTGGGCAATAACCAGGTGGTCGAGGCGCTGCGCGCCTTGCCATACATGACCGATCTGCTCTACCTGTTCGGCAAGCTGTTGCCTTTTTTGCTGGTGATTGCCGCGTTTACCTTTGTCTACATGCTGGTGCCGAATACCCGGGTGAGGTTTGCCTCGGCTCTTTACGGTGCGGTTGTCGCCGGCGCGCTGTGGCAAACCTCGGGCATACTGTTCACCTCTTTTGTTGGCCGTTCATCGCAGTATACGGCGATTTACTCCGGCTTCGCGGTGATGCTGGTGTTCATGATCTGGCTCTACCTGAGCTGGGTCATTTTGCTGATTGGCGCGAGTATTTCGTTTTATCATCAGAACCCCGACCAGCTCAAATGGAAGCGCGGCAAGACTACCCTGAGCGCACGCCTGCGCGATCAGCTGGCGTTACAGGCCATGGCCAACATAGGTCTCGCGCATGACCGCAAGTCTGACCTGGTGCCGAGTTTGAAGAACCTGGCCGCCTACCAGCAGGTGCCGGCTCCGATGCTGGAAAGAATGCTGGATGCACTGCAGCGCGAAGGGCTGGTCGTGCAGTCAGCCGATAATCCACCCAGGTATCTGCCGGGAGCCGAGTTGCAACGCATTCGGCTGGTCGACATCATGCGCTGTGCGCGCCATGCTGAAGACGATGGCCAGAGTGACAACCTGCGCAGCGATGTGGAAGTGTCGCGGCTGTTACAATCGCTGGAACAGCAACTCGATGAGCGCCTCGGCGATGAAACCCTGGCGTCGTTCCTGAAAACTATGGAGCAAGATAAATCGCATGAAGATAGTCTCGTTTAACGTCAACAGCCTGCGCCAGAGGTTGCACCAGTTGCAATCGGTGGTCGACAAGCACGATCCGGAATTTATCGGCCTGCAGGAAACCAAGGTGCAGGATCACGAGTTTCCCGTCGAGGAGATCGAGGCGATGGGTTATTACGTGGTCTACTCGGGACAAAAGACACACTACGGGGTAGCGCTGCTATCGCGCAGCCCCTGCATCAATCCCTGCTACGGGTTTCCCGGCGACGGCGCGGAGGTGCAAAAGAGATTCATCGGTGGTGATTTCGAAGTGGGTGGCGACAGGCTGGTGATATTCAATGGCTATTTCCCGCAAGGCGAAAGCCGCGATCACGCGGTCAAGTTCCCGGCCAAACAGCGTTTCTATGCAGACCTGATCAAGTTTCTCGGCCGCTACGATCTGCGCCAGGCGAAGCTGGTGGTAATGGGTGACTATAATATCGCGCCACAGGATATCGATATCGGCATTGGCGAGGATAATGCCAGGCGCTGGTTGAAAACCGGCAAGGCCAGTTTTCTGCCGGAGGAGCGCGAGTGGTTTCGGCAGTTGTCCGAGCTTGGCCTTTACGACGGTTTCAGGCTTTGTCATGCGGACGAAGACAACCTCTTTAGCTGGTTTGACTATCGCAGTCGTGGTTTCGAACGCGAACCGAAACGAGGCTTGCGCATCGATCACTTGCTGGTTTCGGAACTCCTGCGCGCAAGCGTGGTCGATGCTGGTGTGGATTACGATATTCGGGGCATGCAAAAACCATCTGATCATGCGCCGGTTTGGATTGAACTCAACCTGGGTAGCGACGCTGCATAGCAGTGCGCCCTCAACAGCGAGGAAGCGAAAATGTTTGGTAGACCAGTCGAAATGCCATCGGCGCAGCAGGCGTTGCCCGGGCGCAGCGATAGTATGCAATTCAATCCGATTCACACGGTGCTGGGCACCTCGATGGTAGAACCCTTTCCCGAGGATTGCGAACAGGTCGTGCTGGGGTTGGGATGCTTCTGGGGCGCGGAGCGCAAGTTCTGGAACCTGGCCGGCGTGCATACTACCGCCGTGGGTTACGCCGCCGGCCACACCCCCAATCCTACTTACCAGGAGGTCTGCAGTGGTATGACCGGGCATAACGAGGTGGTGCTGGTGGTATACCGACCGGCCGAAATCAGTTTCGACAAACTGCTGAAGACCTTCTGGGAGTCGCATGATCCAACCCAGGGCATGCGTCAGGGTAATGACCGCGGTACCCAGTATCGTTCCGGAATCTACTACAGCGACGACAGGCAACGGCAGCAGGCGCAGGATAGCCTGGAGTTATATCAATCCAGGCTCGCTGCGGCCGGTTACGCGGCGATTACCACGGAGATATTGCCGCTCGGGCCCTTCTATTACGCCGAGGATTACCACCAACAGTATCTCGACAAGAATCCTGCTGGCTACTGCGGTCTCGGCGGTACGGGTGTGAACTGCTAGACCTTTTGGCAAAAAAAACCGCCTTAGACTGGGATTTGTATACTAGTATCAAACGGTGAGCGACTGTTAAACATAGCTGACCGGGCTAAATACTTATGATGATTCCAGGTTTTTGTCGGGCCTCCGTGGCGGACAAGCTGCCGGTGTATGCTGCCCTGGCAAGCTTGCTAGGGGTTCCGCTGCATGCTGCCGAAAGCCCAAAGACCGGGACCTTCGACATTTCACCCGCGGCTGCTGTCACTATCGATTCCGAAAACCTGATCGAACTCTACCAGTCGGTGCCGGACCTGCGCATCGTTGATACGCGCTATCACGAGGACTACGTACTCGGTCATATCGAGCTGTCAAGCAACCTGCCGATGAACAAGGCCGACTGCGGCTCCCTGTCGAAAATCACCGCAAATAAAGATACGGCGATCGTATTTTACTGTAACGGAGGGGACGGCGGCCCCAGTATCGACGCGATTCAAGTAGCGTCGGCCTGTGGTTATCGACGCCTGTTCTGGCTGCGCGGTGGTTTCATCGAGTGGCAGGACAAAGACTATCCCTTCGCCATCGAGTAGGCAGTGCTGTCGCGTCTCTATAGCTTAAAGTTCATCATCGGCGCGGCGCTTATGTGGCTGGGCGCGCTGGCTTACGGGCTGGCCATTTACAGCACCCAGGTGTATACAGAGCACGCGCTGCAGACGCAGGTCGAAACTCTGCACAGCCAGCTCGAGCATGAGAGTTTCGAAACGATTCAGGATCTATACGACCGGCTCAAGATATTTGCCCTACGCCTGCAGGCCGAGGCGCCTTTTGAACAGGCACTGGAGGCGCGTGACCGAACAGCGCTGGAATCCTGGCTTGAGCAAAGCTATGCCCGTTACCCGGTTGCTCGGGGACTGTTCAAGTTAAAGGCGGCTATCCTGCGTGACCTGTCGGGTGAGATTATTGCGAATACCTCGGTGGAAGGCCTCTCCGGCTACCAGGGTTGTGGCGAATTGCTGGAACATATCGACGGTTCGATGATCCGGTTGCTGAAGCCGAAGTATGCACTTTGCAGTTACGATCACCAGCTGTTAGCCGAAGTGCTGGTGCCGGTCGGAGTCCTGCAACCGAAGGCTTATCTGCAGGTCATCGCCGATGCCGGTGCCTCACTGCAGGGCATCGAAGAGCAGGTGGGCATGCCGATTACCGTGGTGCACGGCTCGGGAGCGCCGCTCTATCGCTCCGAAAAATGGCAGGACACGGATAGCGAAACTCATTTATACCCGGTCTTCAAGCTCTACGGCGATGACGCTTTTCTGGGCGCCACGATATCCGCCGCCTACGATCAGCGACCGCTGATCGAGCGTCTGCGACACACCAAGATCAGTTTCCTGGTGATCACTACCATGGCGACAATTGTCGCGCTGGCGCTGGTATTGTTCATGTTGAATCGCGCCCTGCAACCGATGAATAAGCTGCGCAATTCGGTGGGTGCCTTGCTGACCGGAAAGTACGCGCCGATCAGCGAAGATAAGCTGCCCGATGAACTGCGTGATCTGGTAGTGGCCTATAACCAGATGGTAGAAGGCCTGGAAATCGAGACCATTAACCGACGCAATATCGAGGAGCATTTGCGTACCGAGAAGGACTTTATTTCGACGACGCTCGACTCGATTTCCAATCCGGTTATCGTCATTGATTCCAGGGAGCGCATCAAGCTGGTCAACCCCGGTGCGGAGAAGCTGTTCGGTAGCAGGCAGGATGAATTGCTCGACAGCCCGATTCAGGAGTTGCTGATACTTTACTCGAACCGGCAGGCGACGCGCATCGTCGATCTGACGCAGTTGCTCAACCGCAAGCTGTCGCTGTCGTCGATGTTCTTCTACGATCCCAGGGGCAAGCTGGTCGAGCTCGAGTTTTCGGCGTCACCGATGATCGACGTGGAGGCCGAGGACATCGGCTTCGTCATCATTCTCAAGGACGTGTCCGAAGACCGCAAGCTGCGCCGCAAGCTGAGCTACGAGGGCAGCCACGATCAACTTACAGGATTTCTGAATCGCAGTGCCTTCGAACAGAAGTTCGAAAACCTGGTGACCGAAGACAACGACGCCCTGCCGCAGCACGTACTCGCCTACCTCGATATCGACCAGTTCCGGACCGTGAATGAAACCTGCGGTAGCGTCGCCGGCGATCTGCTGTTGAAACAGGTTAGTTCCATCATAAAAAAACAGGTGCGCCAGTCGGACATACTGTCGCGGCTCGCCGGTGACGAGTTTGGCATCATCATGCCGTTCTTCGAAATGGAGCGTGCGTTGCAAACCATTCAGAAGATCATCATCGAAATACAGCACTCGCGCTTTGCCTGGAACGATCACGAATACAAGGTCACCGCCAGTATCGGTGTAATGGCTTTTGGCCGCATGAGTGACGAATACGCAGACAGTTATTCCAAGGTGACCACGGCCTGCTTCCTGGCCAAGCAAAATGGCGGCAACCAGTATCACTATATCGACGAGAACGATGAAAAAGTCATGGCCCAGCAGGTGTCGATGGAGTGGGTCTCCGGCATAATGGAAGGCTTTACCGAGGATCGCTTCTGTCTATTCGTGCAGCCCATCGTGCCCATCGATGAGGCGGAAGATTTCGACCACTACGAGGTTCTTATTCGCTACCGTAACCGCGCCGGTGAAATCGTTCCGCCGGGCGATTTTCTGCCCCCGGCGGAACGCTATAATCTGATCGAGCGCATCGATAGCTGGGTGGTCAGCGCGATCATTCGCTGGTTTCAGGACAACCCGGGAATGGATCAGAAAGTCATGTTTTCGATCAACCTGTCGGGACGCAGCATCAGCTCGCAAACCTTTCACAAGTTTCTGCGTGAAAGCCTCATCGAAAGCAATATCAACCTGGGAGCTCTGTGTTTCGAGATCACCGAAACCGCGGTGGTCGACAATGTAGAGCGCTCGGTAGAATTCATCAATTCGATCAAGCAGCTCGGCGTGCGCTTTTCGCTGGATGATTTTGGTACCGGGCTGTCGTCCTTCAGCTATCTCAAGCAGTTCCCGGTCGATTACCTGAAGATCGATGGAGAGTTCGTCCGCGATATCATCGAGGATGACAAGAGCTTTGTGTTTGTGCGCTCGATGACCGAGGTGGGGCATTGCCTGGACATGAAGGTCATCGCCGAATTCGTCGAATCAGACACCATGTTCGAAAAGCTGCGCGAGGCCAATGTGGATTACGTGCAGGGCTACACGATTGGCAAACCGGTAGGCATCCAATCCCTGGTCGACAAAGATGAGGCCGCGAAACAACAGGGGACGAGGCACCATAAATACGCCTAGCCCGCATATCTCACCCTAATCAGGCTAGTCCCGGTGCGCTCTGCCTGAGTTTTTTCAGCTTGCTCTTCAATTCGGCAAAATTCGGCACCACGGCATTTTCGATCAACTGCTGGCGACCCTGTGAAGTCTTCGAACCGACTATCTGTCGGATGGTTTCCATGTCGAGGTAGGGCGCCATCATGTGCAGAAAATCGAACTGATAGGGCGACAGGTGGCGCGAATGGCGAAAACCAATTTTGATCACACTGTCCGGAAACAGGTGGCTGGCGTCGATATAACTGAGGTCGGTATCCGCGTCGCTACAGGCCATTTCGGCGATGATGCCGGCACCCATGCCAAGGCGAACATAAGTCTTGATTACATCGGAATCGGTAGCGGTAAAGGCGACCCTCGGTTCCAGTTTTGCCTGTAGAAAAGCCTTGTCGAGCTGCGAGCGACCGGTTAGCCCGAGCATGTAGGTAAGGATTGGATGCCTGGCCAGCACCGGCAGGGTTACCCGTGCCACCCGGGTCAGCTCATGATCCCTGGGCACCACGATGTAACGGTTCCAGCGATAAGCCGGAATGGTGACCAGTTCGCCGCGTTCGTCGATCACCTCGGAGGCAATGACGAAGTCCACCTGGTTGTTCGCGGCCAGTTTGCACATCGATTTGGGATTGCCCTGATGTACGCGTAATTCGATATGCGGGTAGCGCCACGAGAACTGTTGCAGTATCGGCGGCAGAATGAACTGAGCCTGGGTGTGGGTGGTTGCAATGGTGAGGCTGCCACGCGAATGACTGCTGAAATCACGTGCCGCCTGCTTGATATTCCTGACATTGTTGAGCAGGTCGGTGACGTGATCGAGGATGGCGTGCCCGGCCGGCGAGATTGCCGTCAATTTCTTTCCCGAGCGTTCGAATATCTGGATGTCCAGCTCATCTTCCAGCAGTTTTATCTGATGGCTGATCCCTGGTTGCGAAGTGTATAGCTCTTCGGCCGCCGCGGAAACGTTGAGGTTATTGCGCACGACCGCATCGAGAAAACGTAATTGTTGAAGTTTCAATGGCCTGCTTTTACCGAAGGTAAAGCGTGAGTTTACAATGAAATCATCGGGTTACAACCAGTTTAACCAGTGTATCTCGCCGATTTACGTCGCCACAGCGTGGCGGATCGGGGCGATACGCTGGTTAGGCGACTGGCATGCGTTGCGGTCATGCTTTACGCGTAAAGTCTATCGATTTCACGCGCGGGGTCAGATTGACTTCATCGATGACGATATCCGCACTCGACTGCAGTATTTGCATCACCACGGCGGCTACATCGTCGACCTCGATAGCGTTCGCGGCGAGGGCGCCGGGCGCGAAAGCCAGGTCATCGAAGAAGGGGCTGCGCACCATGCCCGGATTGACCTGGCTCACCTGGATGCCGTCCGCGGCGCAGTCCTCGCGCAGGGCCTGGCAAAAACCACGCAGGCCAAACTTGGCGGCACTGTAAAGCGCGCCTTTGCGTCCCGCCTGCAGGGCCGATTCCGAGCCGATGAAAACGATGCGCCCCTGTCCCCGGCGGCGCATGCTCGGCACCAGGGAGCGGCAGATGATCATGCCGCTCATCAAATTGACGCGCATCGACTGTTCGATCTGCAGGCGCGAAAACTGCTCGATGGAGCCGAAGTCTCCGCGGCCCGCGGCGTGCACGAAGCAATCGAACTGGCGTTCGTGCAGCAGCTCGCCGAGTTGGCGCTCGACCTCTGCCAGATCGCCCAGGTCGAGGGCCAGCGGTTGAAAATTATCATCCTCGAGTTCAGCGATCTGACCGCGCCGGCTGATGCCGGTGACGCGGTAATTCTGCGCCAGTAACTTTCGCGTTACCGCCAGCCCGATTCCGGAACTGGCGCCGGTAACCAATGCCTGTTTATGACTGCTCATGCCAGGCACAGGGGTGATAACTTTGTGGGGGTATGTGTTTCATCAGTGCCGTTTCGCAGAAATCGATCATCTCGCGTTCACGCTCGCGCGGGTAGCTTATGATGCCCTGGTCGAGTGCCATGGGTTGCGCGAACAGTGGTTCCTCGGGGTAGAGCCGCGAGGCGGTGCGGAAATGATCGCGGGTGAGGCGAAAGCTGCCGAGGCTGACCGAGTGGATCGCCTGCGCGTCGACGACGCCAAAAATCTGCTCGAGCAGCGCCTCGAAGGCTGCCTGGTAGCCGGGGTGATAAATGACCGGATCGAAACGCAGGCCCAGGCTCCAGCCGGCCTCGCTGAGGCGGCGCATCGCGTCGATACGCCGGGCGATCGACGGCACGCCGTGCTCCAGCCTGGCGTGGCTGAAAGCGTCGCTGAAACTGAAGGCGGTGATGACACGCTCCTGTGGTTCCATGTTGAGCAGCCCGCGTACCTGGGTGCTCTTGGTGCGCAGTTCCAGCCAGGCATTGTCGATGGATGCCAGCAGCGGGACGAAGTAATCGGTAAAGCGCGTCATCGGCTCGTTGGCGAGGCTGTCGCAGTCGTAGCCGGAATAAAACCAGACCGGCTGTGGCGCATGCCGCTCTGCCAGCTGCCGCATCTGCTCGCCGAAATCCTCGTAGTTGATGAACAGCACCTGGTGGGCGGACTGGTACATCCCCTGCAAAAAGCAGTAGCGACAATCGTATATGCAATTGAGCATGTGCGAAAAATAGTAATTGTAATCTCCACCCAGCCCGTAGCCGGGTGGCGCGGCAAGCACATGTCCCTTGTTTTTATGGGCGATGATGACGGCCGGTTTTTTTTTCTGCAGCCTGAAATTTTGCGAACGTGGATTAAACACCTCGCCATAGTGTTCGATCTCAATCACCGGCAAGCGCCGCATCCGCTGCAACAACTGCCGCGTGCGCGGGTGATCGCGAATCGATGCCTCGACGTAGACCCGGCTCACCATGGTCAAAGGCCCTCGCCGTCGCGCTGGCTGAGTTGCTCCAGGCTGGTGATAATCGCAGCGGACGAATGGCCACCCAGTTGCCGCAGCAGCCCGTCGGCATCGAACTGCCGATTCATCAGGTAACGCCACAGCACCCGCAGGCGGTTTTTCTGCGTCTGGCTGAAATGAGCCATGCTGGTCAACTGCTGCCAGCCATCGGTTTCCGGCAGCAGCGCGGCGACTTCGTGGTTGAGAGCGTTCAACGCCTGTGCCTCGCGGTCGATGCCCGCAATATGCCGGTGCACGAGGTCGCTGACGCCTTGCCTGTTGCGCCCCGTTTTCTGGCGTTGGTTATCGCTGACGATTTTTATCGACTTGATCAGCTCGGCACTGCTGAAACGCAGGCTGGCGTACATGAAACCGCTGGCCTCGAGATCGAACAGGTAGTCTTCGCGGTAATCTTCGCTGGGCTGACTCAGGGTCATGCAGGCACTGCCGGCAAGCTCCTCGCCACTCGCCGGGGCCGGGTAAAAACGGCGTCCGTCGTCGGCATCGATGACCTGGTGGAGCGAGAAGATCGCCCCCACGTCGTGCAGCGCCGCACCCGCAGTGCCCAGGTTGATCCAGGCGAGCGAGGCTGCGTCAGCGCAGCGCGCCGCCAGCCAGGCGCAAGCCGCGCTGCTCGCCACTTTGCCAGTGCCGCTGATAATGCAGACCATGTCGTCACCGCGATAAAGATCGAAAGCGGTGTCATCATGCGATTTTTTCAAGCGGTAGAAATCGATTACCGGCTTGGCTTCGCAGTGCAACGCGCATACCCAGATCAGCATGCCGCCGCCTCGGTGCTGGCGCGCCAGCGCTGGTGCAGGGGTTCGAACTCGTCGATCAGCTGGTGATTTGCGTGCTTGCGCGCGCCCGTGAGCAGTATTTCCAGTTTGCACAGCAGCATGTCGCGGGCGGCGTCGAAGTCGTCCGCCTCGAGCGCCTGGGTATCGAGCAGGCGGTGCAGCGCGCGCACGCGGAAGCGATCCATCGCAGGAAATTGCCGGGATAATTGATCGTCATGCCCGCCGTACTTGGTGATCAGCGCCTCGTCGATGTAGTGCACCGGGTAGCGGTGGCACAGGCGCAGCCACAGGTCGTAGTCTTCGCAGGCAGGCATGCTTTCGTCAAACAGGCCGAGGTCCAGCAGCGCGTCCTTTTGTATGACGGCGGCCGAAGGCGAGATTGCGCACAGCGGCAGGCATTGGTTAAAGATCCAGCCGCCAGTCTTGCGATGCTTGCGCATCGGGTTGACGCGTACGCCGCGGCGAATCCAGATTTCATCGGAGTGGTAGAGGATGTAATCGGGATGCGTCGCTGCTGCCGCACGCAGCGTTTCGATCTTGTGCGGCATCCAGCAATCGTCCGAATCGAGCAGCGCGATCCACTCGTATTGCGCGGCGCGGATGCCTCGGTTACGCGCGGCGCTGACGCCGCGATTCGATTGACGAATCACCTGTACCCGCGGGAACTCGCGCTTGACCATGGCGGCGCTGTCATCGCTGGAGCCGTCGTCGACCAGGATGACTTCATCGACTGCCGAACTCTGCGCATACACCGAGCGCAGTGCCCGTGGCAGCGTATCACAACGGTTGAAGCTTGGGATGACGACCGAGATGCGCATCACAGGGGGATCGCGTCGGCTTGCCAGGGCTTTATTCTAGGGCGTGGTATGTGCACTGCCATGTCCCGGGAATACGGTGACCGTGGCGCCATCGCTGTCGAGGATGCGGTTCTTGCCACAGCGATCGACCTCGTCGATGCGGATCACCGCGAAATGAGGGATATAGGTGTGCTTGACGTTGGCGAACTCGAGCTTCAGCTTTTCTTCCGCGGGGTCGATCAGCAGCTTTGAATGTTCGCCGAAGATGATCTGTCCAATCTCGATGAAGCCGCCCATGTGCGACTGGCCGACCTCGTGCGCGTAGAGTTCATAAATCTTGTTGTTGTTATGAAACTGAATGCGAAACGTCGGTTTTTCTTTACTGCTCACGCGTCCGACTCCATCAACTGGTCGAGCTCACCGTCCATGTGCAGTTCGGTCAGTTCGGAAAAACCGCCGATGGGTTTACCGTCGATCACTATCTGCGGAACCGTGCGCGCGCCGTTGGTGACCTCGGCAAATTCCTTCATCTTCGCCGGATCAAGGTCGATGCGCACCTCTTCGAAAGGAATGTCCCATTGCTCCAGCTTGGCCTTGGCCATGTTGCAAAACGAGCAATGCGCGGTGCTGTAAACGGTGACTCGTGACATCTGTTTGGGTCCTGAAGTGTGGCCGTGCAATTCTACTATAAATCGAAGGTCGGGATTAACCGCTGAATTTCAACTCAACTGTCGGCCGCCAGCTCCTGCACCAGCACCCAGGGTTTGATGGTCACTGCCCACAGCAGGCTATCCTCGGCTACCCAGCGCCGTGCCTGGTCGTCGCTGACCGGCGCGAGCTCGCCCTGTTCGGTCCACGCGCCAACGCGTTGTACGTCGTCCTGCTGCATCGCCCAGGCAACCTCGACCAGGTCGAGTTCGCTGGCAACCCAGATCACCTTGCCGGCGGCGAAAAAACGCTGCAGCTCGAGCCACGGAATCTTGGCGGTTTCGCCGATGATCCTGGCGCGCTCCAGTGCGCGCGACTGCTGCAGTAATTCGTCGATCATGCGACGGCGCGGATGATGTCGACGCCTTCCAGCGGGCTGGTCTGAATCGTCTCGCGAATGGTCGAGATGGCTTCCTTGCGCGGGTAGTGCTTGCGCCAGGCGATTGCCACGGTGCGGCTTGGCGAGGGTCGCGTGAAGGGCTTCATCTCGATCAGCGATTCGTGGCGCTGGCTGTGCAGGACGCTGGTGCGTGGCAGTACCGTTATGCCGGTGCCCGCGGCCACCATGTGGCGAATGGTTTCCAGCGAGCCGCCCTCCAGCGTGCGGGTCAACTCGCTATCGCCTGACATGCAGTTGGGACAGGCCTTGATGACCTGTTCACGAAAGCAGTGCCCGGCGCCGAGCAACATCAAATCCTGCGACGCCAGTTCCTCGGGCCGAATCTGCGCGCGGTTTTTCCACTCGTGGTTGCGCGGCAGGGCGACGACGAAGGGTTCCTGGTAGAGTGCGGCGGTTTCGATGCCGGGTTCGTCGAATGGATAGGAGATGATGATGGCGTCGAGCGTGCCCTGTTTCAGTGACTGGAACAGGTTGGCGGTAAAGTTTTCCTCGATGATCAGCTTCAGATCGGGGGCGGTTTCGCGCAGCCTGGGGATCAGGCTGGGTAGCAGGTAGGGACCGATGGTATAGATGACACCGAGCCTGAACTTCCCCGCCAGGGGGTCCTTGCCCTGTTGCGCGATTTCACTCAGAATTTGCGCCTGTTGCAGCACTATATGCGCCTGATCGATAACCTGCTGACCGATTTCGGTAATGCGGATTTCGTTTTTCGAACTGCGTTCGAACAGACGGATTCCGAGTTCCTCTTCGAGTTTCTTTATCGCGATACTTAGGGTAGGCTGGCTGACGAAACAGGCCTGTGCCGCCTTGCCAAAATGGTTTTTCTGCGCTACTGCAACGATGTAGCGAAGTTCGGTCAGGGTCATGATAGTTAAAATTTATTAATTTCGCGCAGTGAATTCTGCATAATTCGCCCCAGTTTGCAATCCGTACTCGCCGATGAAAAAAATATTGCTTCAATTCCTCTCCATAAGCGTCGAGGAGACCAGCCATCAGGATATTGATCACGCCCTGCGGGTTGCCACGGCGGTACTGCTGGTGGAGATCGCCCGAGCCGATTTCGTCGTCGCCGCGGCCGAACGCCAGCGCCTGCGGCAGTTACTGGAACAGCAGTTCGAGTTGTCGGCGAGCGAACTCGACGCCCTGCTCGATGAAGCCGAGGAGGACGCCGACCGGCTGGTATCCATTCAGCATACGACGCGCCTGCTGAACGAACACTACGATCACGCGATGAAGCGCCGGGTGGTCGAAATGATGTGGCAACTGGTTTATGCCGATGGCGAAAAAAGCCACTACGAGGAACACCTGATCCGCCAGGTAGCCGACCTGCTCTACCTGTCGCAAAACGAATTCATCCAGGCGCGGCACAAGGCCGAGGCCGAGGCCCAGAACGCCGGCTAGAAACTGCCGAGTGCGACTATGGGTGGCACTACCAGCATCTTCAACACCATCAGCCCGAGAATGGCGACCATCGGCGTCAGATCGATGCCCCCGATCGGCGGTATAAACCTGCGTATCGGTCGCAGTACCGGTTCGGCGATTTTGTTCACCAGGCCGATTGCCGGGTTGTATCCGCCGGGATTGATCCAGCTGAATATCACCTGGATAAAGACCGCCACCAGAAACACGGTGAAGATCAACGCGACCAGGTCGGCGATACTGAGCACGAACAGGCCGGCATAGCTGACACCGCCGATCGGCGCCATCACGCTACCGATCTGGGTCATCGGGATCGACAACAGGCGCATCAGCATGAACTTGGTGTAAATCACTAACAGGCACAGGACGATCGATGCGACGTCCTGCCCGCCCATGCTCGGAACGACACGGCGCAGCAGGCGCAATGGATACGCGGTCAGGCGCACGATGAACTGCGAGACCGGGTTGTAAAAGTCGGCGCGCAGCATCTGCAGCAGGAAGCGCAACAACACCAGCACGATGTATAAATCGAAGACGGCGTTGATGACCAGCATCAACGGCGATATCAAGTAGCCCGAACCCATATCTTTAGTTCTCTATTTCGCGGTTAATTCACTGGCGAGTTCGAGTGCACGTCGATGCGCCGCGGCAGTCGCATTGTCTACCAGCTGGTCGAGGTGGTCGGCCTGAAACGACAGAATCGCCTGCTCGGTGGTGCCTTTCTTCGAGGTTACCTGTTGGCGCAATGCAACCACGTCCTGATCAAGCGCCATGGTCGCCGCACCGAGCGCCGTTTGCCTTGCGAGGCGCGCGGAGGTCTCGCGCGGCAGGCCGAGTTTAACCCCTGCCGCCTCGAGTAACTCGATAAAGTAGAAAAAGTAGGCGGGGCCGCTGCCGGATATGGCGGTCACGGCATCGAGATCCGATTCCTGCGCAACCCATATGGCGATGCCTACCGCCTGCATGATCTGTTCGGCACTGTCGCGCTGGGCCTGGTCGACGCGCGCGTTGGCGGCAAGCCCGCTGGCGCCGAGCTGCAGCAGCGCGGGTGTATTCGGCATGCAGCGCACGATTGCGCGGTCACCGCCCAGCCAGTCCTCGATCGCGCTGGCCGGTACCCCGGCGGCAATGCTGACAAACAGTTGCGCCGGATTATGTGGAAGCCCCACCATGTCTTCGCAAACCGCGCGCATCAGCTGCGGCTTGACCGCGAGCATCACCACCTCGGCGGCCTGCGCCGCGGAGTAATTATCGCCCGAGACATTGATGCCGAAATCCTGTTGCAGGCGCTCGAGCCGATCTTCATCGATGTCGCAGGCGGTGATTGCCGCGGCGTCATGCTGGTTGGCGATCAGCCCGCCGATCAGGCTGGTGGCCATGTTGCCGGCACCGATAAAGCAGATGTTCTGATTCACTGACGTTCTCCAAAGATAGCCGTGCCGATTCTGACCAGGGTCGAGCCCTGGGCGATGGCCGCCTCCATGTCGCCGGTCATGCCCATCGACAAGGTATCACAATCCAGTCCCTGTCGCTGCAGTGCGGCCAGCGCCTCGGTCATGCGCGCAAAAGCCCGGCATTGGTCGGCATATTCTGTGCGAGGCGCGGGGATGGTCATCAGTCCGCGTAGACGAATGCCGGGCAAGTCGGCCATCGATGCTGCGAGCGCAGGCAGTTCGTCGAGATCGATTCCCGCCTTGCTGCTTTCGTCATCGAGGTTGATCTGGATGCAGGCATTCAGCGGCTCGCGCCCGGCGGGCCGCTGTTCGCTCAGGCGTGTCGCGATCTTGAGGCGGTCGATGCAGTGCACCCAGTCAAAAGACTCGGCGATGCTGCGGGTTTTATTCGACTGGATAGCACCGATGAAATGCCAGCAGATTGGCAAATCCTCGAGCTCGTGCATTTTTTGCAGTGCTTCCTGCAGGTAGTTCTCGCCGAAGTCCCGCTGCCCGCAGGCATAGGCAAGGCGAATGTCGCTGGCGGGTTTGCGCTTGCTCACCGCGAGCAACAAAATCGACTCGGGGTCGCGTCCACAATCGTGCGCCGCGCGGTCGATGCGTGCGCGAATAGCCTGCAGATTTTTTTCCAGCTTATTCATAAGTTTTTCAGATGTTTTGCTATAGTTTATCTGTTATCACAAGGCTATAGCGAGCGACCCGATTATATTCCGTTTGCTAGCGGGCTAAAACCATACCCGTCATGAATTCTAAACCACCCGTAAACCGATAAAGGAAACTTCATGGATATAGCTCAACTCCTGGCATTCGGCGTCAAGCAGGGCGCTTCCGATTTGCACCTGTCGGCTGGCTTGCCACCGATGATTCGCGTGGACGGCGACATTCGCCGTATCAACGTACCTGAAATGGAACACAAGCAGGTACACGACATGATTTATGACATCATGAGCGACAAGCAGCGCAAGGATTATGAAGAGTTTCTGGAAACTGACTTCTCTTTTGAAATACCGGGGCTCGCGCGCTTCCGCGTAAACGCCTTTAATCATAACCGCGGTGCGGGCGGTGTATTCCGGACCATTCCCTCGAAAATCCTGAGCCTCGAAGACCTCGGCGCGCCCAAGATCTTCCAGGAGATTTCCGAATATCCGCGCGGTATCGTGCTGGTAACCGGACCGACCGGTTCGGGTAAATCGACGACCCTGGCGGGGATGGTCGATTACAAGAACGATACCGAGTATGGCCACATCCTGACGGTCGAGGACCCGATCGAATTCGTGCACGAAAGCAAGAAATGCCTGGTCAACCAGCGCGAGGTTCATCGCGATACCCTCGGCTTCAACGAGGCGCTGCGCTCGGCGCTGCGCGAAGACCCGGACACCATTCTGGTGGGCGAGATGCGCGACCTGGAAACCATACGCCTCGCGCTGTCGGCGGCGGAAACCGGGCACCTGGTGTTCGGTACCCTGCACACCAGTTCGGCGGCCAAGACCATCGATCGTATCGTCGATGTATTCCCGGCGGCGGAAAAGTCGATGGTGCGTTCGATGCTGTCGGAATCATTGAAGGCGGTTATTTCGCAGACCCTGATGAAGAAAATCGGCGGTGGGCGGGTCGCCGCGCACGAAATCATGATCGGAACGCCGGCCATTCGCAACCTGATTCGTGAAGACAAGATTGCGCAAATGTACTCGGCGATCCAGACAGGGATGAACGTCGGCATGCAGACCCTGGACCAGAACCTCAAGTCTTTGCTGGCCCAGGGCGTGGTAGCCAAGGATGAGGCGATGCGCAAGGCAGCGCAGCCGGATTCCTTGTAGCATGCTGGCGCGAGTGGGGAATTACTAATGGATCGTAACAAGGCAATCAGTTTCATGCACGACCTGTTGCGCATGATGGTCAGCAAGGACGGCTCGGATTTGTTCATCACCACGGGCTCGCCACCGGCGATGAAAATCGACGGCAAGGTCGCCACGGTATCCAAGCAGAACCTGTCACCGAATCATACGCAGATGCTGGCGCGTTCCATCATGAACGACAAGCAGGTCTCCGAGTTCGAGGAAAAACAGGAGTGTAACTTCTCCATCGCGCTGCCCGGCGTGGCCCGTTTCCGTGTCAATGCCTTCGTGCAGCGCGGCAGTACCGGCCTGGTTTTGCGTATCATCAATTCGCATATTCCGAGTTTCGAGGAGTTGAACCTGCCGCCGATTTTGCAGGATATCGCGATGACCAGGCGCGGCCTGGTGATCTTCGTTGGCGGCACGGGTTCGGGTAAGTCGACTTCGCTGGCGTCCATGGTTGATTACCGCAACCGCAATTCGCACGGACACATCATCACCATCGAGGATCCGGTCGAATTCGTGCACGACCACCGCAATTGCCTGGTGACCCAGCGCGAGGTGGGTGTCGATACCGAGTCCTATGAAATCGCCCTGAAGAATACCCTGCGCCAGGCGCCGGACGTGATTCTGATTGGCGAGATCCGCGATCGCGAAACCATGGAACACGCCATCGCCTTTGCCGAAACCGGTCACCTGTGCCTTTCTACACTGCACGCCAACAGCACCAATCAGGCGCTCGACCGCATCATCAACTTTTTCCCGGATGAACGCCGCATGCAGTTGCTGATGGACCTGTCGTTGAACCTCAAGGGCCTGGTGTCGCAGCGCCTGATTCCGAAGATCGATGGCGCCGGGCGAGTTCCGGCGATCGAAGTCATGCTCAACACGCCGCTGATGGCGGACCTGATATTCAAGGGTGACGTGCACGAGATGAAGTCGCTGATAGCGAAGTCGAACGAAGCGGGTATGCAGACCTTCGACCAGGCCCTGTTCCAGCTTTACGAAGAGCAGAGGATTACGTTCGAGGATGCCCTGCGCAACGCCGACTCGGTCAACGACATTCGTTTGCGTATCAAGCTGGAAAGCAATACCGCGCGCAAGACCGGCATCGTCGAGGAGCATCGCGATTTCGAACTCGAAGAGTCGGATGATGATCAGGCCGGCGGCATGATTTAATGTTCGGGAGAGATCGATGAGTCGTCAACCCACTACCGCCCTGCTGGAACCCTATCTCAGGGTGATGGTCGACAAACAGGCTTCAGACCTTTACTTCGTCACCGGTGCGCCGCCGAACATGAAAACCCAGGGTCACACCGCCGCGATCGCCAAGAAAGCGTTTCAGGGTGGCCAGGTGCAGAAGCTCGCCTATAGCCTGTTGAACGACGAGCAGGTACGCGATTTCGAGATCAACCGCGAACTGAACCTCGGCTTCACGCTCAACGACGTCGGGCGTTTTCGCGTTAATGTATTCGTTCAACGCTCCGAAGTGTCGATGGTGATTCGATACATCAAGTGGGATATACCGAGCATCGATGATCTTGGTCTGCCGCAGGTGCTCAAGGAAGTGGTAATGAACCAGACCGGCCTAGTCCTGGTGGTGGGTTCCACCGGTTCGGGCAAGTCGACCACGCTGGCATCGATGCTGGATCATCGCAACGGCAGTGTCGGCGGTCATATTTTGACCATAGAAGATCCGATCGAATTTGTATTTCGGCACAACAAGTCGATCATCTCGCAGCGCGAGGTCGGTATCGATACGTTGAGCTACGAGAACGCGTTGCGCGAAGCCCTGCGCGAAGCGCCCGAGGTCATTATGATCGGTGAGGCGCGTGATCGTGAAACCATGAAGGCCGCCATCGACTTCGCCGATACCGGGCACCTGTGCCTGACCACGCTGCACGCGGTCAACTCGAACCAGGCCATGGACCGCATAATGAACATGTTTCCATCCGACATGCGCGCGCAGTTATTGATGGATTTGTCACTCAACCTGCAAGCCGTCATTTCGCAGCGCCTGGTGCCGGGGATGCAGGGCAAGCTTGCCTGTGCGGTGGAGATCATGATGAATACGCCCTATATTTCCGAGTTGTTGCGTGATGGTAACTTCAACGAGATCAAGGAAATCATGGAGAAGGGCGATACTGTCGGCATGCAGACCTTCGACCAGTCGCTTTATGACCTTTACAAGGACGACAAGATCACCATCAAGAATGCGCTTGCCTACGCGGATTCCAGTACCAACCTGGAATGGAAGATCAATTTCGGTGGCGAAGCCAGGCAGGATACCCGCCACAACCTGAATCAGCAGGGAGAGCTGGAAGAGTTGAGCCTGCCCTCCGAAGAAGACTAGCCCGAAGTACTCCGGCGCGATCTGTCTGAGCTCCCGGATATTCGCGGCAACGAATTCCGCGGTCCGAGCTAACCGCGCTTCGACGTATCGGACGGCGGCTTACGTGGCCGTCTGGTAGACGACCTTGCCGTCGATCAGCGTGTGCGTCACGCGGCCCTGAAAATCCCAGCCGCCGAAAGGCGTATTCTTACCCTTGGAAATGAAATTCTGCGGTTCACAGATCCAGTGACTGTCGGTGTCAACGATGATCAGATCGGCGACTTCGCCGACGCCGATCTTGCCGCCTGGCAGGCCCAGGATCGAGGCTGGATTCAGCGTCAGCTTGGCCATCAGCTCGCCCATCGGCAACACCCCTTCGGTGACCAGTCGCAGCGCCAGTGCCAGCAGCGTATCGAGCCCGCTGACGCCGGGTTCGGCCGATGGAAAGGGTTTCAGCTTGGCATCGACCTCGTGCGGCTGGTGATCCGAGCACAGGCAGTCGATGGTGCCGTCGGCGACGCCCGCGCGCAACGCATCGCGGTCGGACTGGCTGCGCAGCGGTGGAATGGTGAGCATGTTGCTGTCGAACATGCCGATGTCGTGATCGGTCAGAAACAGTTGGTGAATCGCGCAATCGGCGGTAATCGGCAATCCCCTCGCCTTGGCGCGGCGTATCATTTCGACCGAGCGTGCGCAGGAGAGTTGTCCGAAGTGAGTGCGCGCCCCGGTTTGTACCACCAGTTCGATGTCCCTGGCGAGCGCCGCGGTTTCGGCGGCGTCGGGAATCGACGGCAGGCCTAGCCGGGTTGCGATCGCCCCTTCGTGGGCGCAGCCGTTGCCCATCAGGTCGTGGTCCAGCGGCTGAATGATGACCAGTGCATGTTGGCCCGCCGCGTAGTCCATGGCGCGACGCTGGACCAGGTTGTTGGCGATCGGGTGTTTGGCGTTACTGAAGGCGATACAGCCGTTGTCGCGCAGGCTGGCCATGTTGCTCAGCTGTTCACCGCCGAGGCCACGCGTCAGCGCACCGATCGGGTAGACGCGCGCCTCGTGCCCAAACACTTCGTTGCGGTGATGAATCAGCTCGACCGTCGCGGAATTATCGATCGGCGGCTGAGTGTCCGGTGGTATGCACAGGCTGGTGATGCCGTTTTTGACCGCGGCTTCGGTTTCGCTGGCGATGTTCGCCTTTTCCGGTTGGCCCGGATCGCGCAGGCGGGCCTGGCAATCGATCAGGCCGGGAAGAATCAGGCGGTCGTCGGCGTCGATCACGGTTTGCGCACGGAATCCGTTGGGAGCCGAGCCAAGGCCGACAATCTTGCCATTCTGCAGGTAGATATCGACCTTACGATCGGCCGGGCCGGTGGCCTCGATGACCCTGCCGTTCTTGATGTGCAGGCTCATGCCTCGCCTCCGGGCTGGCGGCTGGACTGGCCGACAATCATCGACATCACCGCCATGCGTACCGAGATACCGAAACTGACCTGTTGCAGAATTACCGACTGGCTGCCGTCCATCACGCTGGATTCGATTTCGACGCCACGATTGGCGGGCCCCGGGTGCATGACGATGGCTTCCGGGTGAGCGCGTTTCAGGCGTTCCTGCGACAGACCGTATTTGCGGAAGTATTCTTTTTCGCTGGGCAGCAGCGCCCCGCGCATGCGCTCCTTCTGCAGGCGCAGCATGATGATGACATCGACGTCGGCGAGACCCACTTCGAGATCCTCGTAGACGCGCACGCCGAGCGACTCGACTCCCACCGGCATCAACGTACGCGGGGCGATGACTCGTATTTCGGCGGTATTCAGCAGGTTGAGCGCATGTATCTGCGAACGCGCCACGCGCGAATGCAGGATGTCGCCGACGATCGCCACGCGTAACCCGGTGAAGTCTTTCTTGTAGTGACGGATGGTGTACATGTCGAGCATCGCCTGGGTGGGGTGTTCATGCTGGCCGTCGCCGGCATTCAGCACCGATACGCCCGGACGCACGTGTTGCGCGAAGAAATAGGCGCTGCCGCTGTCCTGGTGGCGGATGACGAACATGTCGATCTGCATCGCTTCGAGGTTTTGCAAGGTGTCGAGCAGCGATTCGCCCTTGACGGTGGCCGAGGTGTCGACATTCAGGCTCAGGATATCCGCCGACAGGCGCTGTTCGGCGAGCTCGAAGGTGGAACGGGTACGCGTGCTCGCTTCAAAAAACAGGTTGGAGACGGTCTTGCCGCGCAGAATCGGGACTTTCTTGATGGTGCGGTCACTGACCGAGATGAAGGATTCGGCGGTGTCCAGTATCTCGTTCAGAATTGACTGATCCAGACCCTCGATGCTGAGGAAATGGCGCAGTCTCCCCTGGTCGTCGAGCTGAATGTTGCTATTCGTCATGATGTTCCAGGGTTTTCAATTCCAGCCGCAGCGGCTCCGGGCCGAGCAACTTGATGTGGCTGTTGCTGTCCAGTGACAGGCTGGCGCCGACGAAATCAGGCTGCACCGGGATTTCACGTTGACCGCGATCGATCAGGATCGCGAGTAGAATTTTCTGCGGCCGGCCATAGTCGAAAATCTCGTTCATCGCGGCGCGCACGGTGCGTCCGGATTGCAATACGTCGTCGATCAGTACGATGGTGCGATCATCGATATCGGTCGGCAGGCTGGATGGTTTGACGACCGGTTGCAGTCCCTTGCGGGTAAAGTCGTCACGATAAAAGGAGATATCCAGCCGTCCCAGTTCCGCGTTGGGCGCGAGACGCTGGCGAATCTGTTCCGCAATCCACACGCCGCCGGTTTCGATGCCGATGATGACGGGTTGCGCTTCGGGGTTTGTGAAATAGGGAGTCAGTGCCTGGGTGAGCTTTTCGATCAGTGATTCAACTGAGGGTAGGGACACGCAAACTCCGCTTATCTGAATGCGCACGCTTTATAGCATAAAAACGTTTTGAATACAGTATCTCGACGATCCCGCATGGACCACTACATTTCGGCGTTGTTTTGCATCCAGGATTCGGTGATCAGCGCCGCGGCCAGACTGTCGATTTGCGTTTTACTGTGGTGCTGGTCTTTGTCCATCGCAATCTGGTAGGCCTCGCGCGTCGTCAGGCGTTCATCCATCATGCAGGTATCTATGCCGAAACGCCCCTGTAGCTGGCGTCCGAAACGTTTTGCCCGTTCCGTCATTTCCTGATCTTCGCCATCCATGCTGAGCGGGAGTCCGACCACCAGTTGTTGCGGGCGCCACTCGTCGAGCAGGCGCGCAATTGCCTTCCAGTCGTTATTGCGTACGGCGGGTAGCGGCGTGGCCTGGCGTGTCAGCGTCTGGCCGACGGCGACGCCAATCCAGTAGGTACCAAAATCGAAGCCGATGACCGTGGTAGCCCGCATATCTCACCGTTTTCCGTAGCGATATGCACATCGATGTGCAGTAGTAGAGCAATGCAGGAGCAATTGCCGAGGGTGTCGCAAAGACGCTGTGGCGCGCCGCACGGACCAGAGGTCCGCGCCGGCGTGGCTTTGCTCCACGTTTAGCGGGCCGTCGGGAGTACGGCCTGCCACAGCGTCTTTGCGGCGTCGGAATGCCGCACCACCGCAGTAGGAAAACGGTGGGATATGCGGGCTCGATCAGGCATTCCCGCTCACGGGCGAGAGCATGTTGATGTCGAAGCCCAGCGAATCGAAGGCGATCTGCCATTTGTCCTCGGGTTTTTGATGAAACAACAGGTCGGCGTCGCAGGTCGAGGTGAGCCACGAGTTCTGTTGCAGCTCCGATTCCAGCTGACCCGAAGCCCAGCCCGAGAATCCGAGTATCACCAGATAGTCCTGTGGCCCCTTGCCAGCGGCGATCGCCTGCAGGATGTCGAGTGAGCTGGTCAGGTTGATACCGTTGGCGATTTCTACAGTATTCTGCCAGGGCCCGGACTGCGCATGCAGCACAAATCCCTGCTCCAGCTGTACCGGGCCGCCGATATAAACCGGCTGGTTGCGGATGAATTCGTCTTCGCAGACGATGTCCAACTGGAGGAAAACGTCGTCGAGGACCTGCGTGGTTTCATGATTGACGACCAGGCCCATGCTGCCGTTTTCATTGTGTTCGCACATGTAGACCAGGCTGGAGGCGAAAATCGGGTCCTTGATTGCAGGGGTTGCGATCAGGCACTTATCGACAAGGCTGGCAGATTGCTGTTCCATTACAGTGTCCTAGCTTACCCCGCTTTGCGTTTGAAATCGATTGCTTTTGAAGTCCCAGGTACGAATGATGACGATCTGGTCGGCGCGCTCGCGCAGTTCATCGGAGAAGGGTGCAAAGGGTTGCGCCATGCGCAGAATCTGGCGCGCCGCCTCGTCCAGAATCGGTTTTCCCGAGGAACTGGTAATCTCCATGTCTAGCACTTCTCCGTTGGCATCGATGCGAACGCTCATGCGCAGGCGCCCACTCAGCTTTTTGAGCCTTGCTTCACGCGGATAGTTCAAATTTCCGGTGTGCTCGATTTTTTGTACCCAGGCGGCGAGGTAGCTGGCTTCTATCGCCTTACGCGTGCTCGCGGTCAGGGTCAGGGTACGTGGGCGCCTGGCGAAATCGACCGCCATTTCACGAATCTCGGCCTGTAAACGCGCGATCTTGCTGGCGCGTTGTTCGATGTCACTGGCGGGCTGGCTGTCGGCTTGCTGCGCGCGACTCTGGCGGTTTTTCTGGATTGCGCTATCCGCCTCGCGCTGGGTCAGGAAGTAAAGCTTGCTGAGGGTGAGTTGCTGCTTGCGCAGTTCGACCCGGTCCTGGTCTGACAGGCCTTTCTGGTCGATCGGTGTCGGCGCCGATACCGGTGCACTGGGTCGGGCTTTTTCGTCGGCGTCGCCACCGCCGGCCTGGTCGACCTGGGCGAGGTAATCCGGGTTGTCCACCGTCTCCGCGCTTTTCGAGTTCGCAATGATGATATCGAGGCTCGGCAACGGTTCCGCATCGCTGCGATCGCTTTGCGTGAAGCCGACACCGAGCACCACGATGGCGTGCAGCGTCAACGCCAGAAACAAGGTGAATCCGAGTCGATCGCTGGCGGAGATCTTCGGTCGGATGGATGCTGCTTGAGCCATATTGGAAAGCTATTGTGCCTATTAAGCCGGCTGTATCAATCGATAATTGTAGTGGGCCAGCGGCTCGTTATCTCGACTTTTTGCGCAAACGACCGGCTAATCAGTATCTCGCGTGCTTCGCTGATAATCATAAAGTCGTCAATGGCCAGTGACTTTGTCAGCTCGCGCGGTCGGCGCATGCCGTCGATCATCAGCGTCGTGGCGGCCACATCGGCGCGCACCGGGTCGTTTCCGAGCACGGTGGCGGAGCTCTGTCCGCGCGCCGGCGCACCACTGCGCGGATCGATTATGTGGTGTCGTAATGCGTCGCCCTGGTGATAGCTGCGAGCGTAGTTACCGGAGGTGAACAGGCTGTGTTTACCCTCGAGTTCGAGGCGGGCGACGACGCCGGGCGCAAACGGATTTTGAATACCGATCCGCCATGGCTGGCCGAATCGATCGCCGGCTAGCAGCAGGTCACCGCCGGCATTGATGACATAGTGCTCGATGCCGTTGCGCTCGAGGAAATCTCCGATCAGTCCGATCGCGTATCCCTTGGCAATACCGCCGAGGTCGATCTGCAGGTGTGGATTGCTGCTACTGGCCGAACTGCCGTCGATGCCTAGATCGTGCATGTTTGGGATGTCGCGACGAATTTCCGCAACCGCGTCCTCATCGGTGCTACCGTCATGAAAGCCATAGGCGGCGACGAGCTTACCGAGCGCGGGATTGAACAGGCCATCGCTGGCATCGTAGTAGAAGCGGCTGAGTTCCAGCAGCTGCGCCAGGCTGGCGGGGATCTCGGCGCTTCCGGATTGCTGCAATTGCCGGTTGAATCGGCTCAGATCACTGTCTTCCCAGGCATGCCATTGTGCGCGTTGGCGCCGCAGTTGCTGCTCGATCTCGTGCAGCAGGGTTTCGGCGCGAGCCAGGTCGTCGCTGATCATCGTGATTTCGATGATGGTGCCAAACTCGAGCAGGTGCTGCTGCACCAGGTGCTGGCGACGCTCGCAGCCGCCCAGCAGGGCGGCGCAACACAGCCAGATCAGGCAGTAACGCGTTGTTCGATGCACGCAAACAGGTCGGCGCTGATATTGAGGTCGAAATCACGATCCAGTTCGCGGATGCAGGTTGGGCTGGTGACGTTGATCTCGGTGATGTAGTCACCGATCACGTCGATACCGACAAACAGCAGGCCACGCGCGCGCAGCTCGGGCCCTACCTGCTCACACAGCCAGCGATCACGTTCGCTCAGCGGCTGGCCTCGAGTGCTGGCGCCGGCCGCGATGTTGCCGCGGTTCTCGCCGGGCGCCGGCAGACGCGCAAGCGCGTAGGGGATGGCGACGCCGTCGACAAGCAGTATGCGCTTGTCGCCTTCACTGATCTCGGGAATATAGCGCTGCACCATGGTTTGCGACGTGCCCTCTTTGGAGACAGCTTCGATGATCGAGTTGGTGTTGGGATCGCCTGCCTGTATGCGAAATATGGAGCGGCCGCCCATACCATCCAGTGGTTTGATGATAACGTCGCGGTATTTTTCAATAAATTCTTTTAGAATCAGTGAGTTGCGACTTACCAGGGTCTCGACGCAGCATTGTGGAAAGACGCGGGTGAAGAGCTTTTCATTACAATCGCGCAGGCTTGCGGGTTTGTTGACCACCAGCACGCCATTTTCCTCGGCCTGCTCGAGCAGGTAGGTGCAATAGATGTACTCCAGATTGAAGGGCGGATCCTTGCGCATCAGAATGACGTCCAGCTCGTCCAGCCGGCAGCGTCCCGCCTCGCCGTAATCGAACCAGTGCTGGTTATCGTCATGCAGCGTCAGCGTTTGGTAAAGCCCCATGGCGATGCCGTTGTCCAGGAAGATATCGTCCATCAGGAAATAATAAATCTGCCAGCCGCGTGCCTGGGCTTCCAGCATCATCGCCAGGCTTGAATCCTTGTAGGGAGTGATGGATTCGATCGGGTCCATCACGATTCCGAGTTTACGTGCTTGAGTCATGGCCTGGATGGGGGAATCCTGTCGATTAAAGCTGGATTTTACTGAATAACCGGTGCAAGCACATTAAATTCTCGCCTCGACGCCTGAATTGGCGCTTGTTAAAGGGCGTTTTCTGAACTACTTTTTTAGTCGAGTGATAACTGCAATCAAGGGCTTCCATTTTCGCCAGCGATCTTAGAATTCACATGATGTAGTTATATTAAATCACTGGTTTTACTTGAAAAACCACCTATAATCTTAATCTTATAACATGGGGCTTGCCCATGAATATTCCTCTGGGGGTTACGTGAACACCGAGTCTCAGGCAGCAGAAGCGGCGCCGCCGTCGACCAATCTTAACGTCAAGGTAATGGTCATTGATGACAGCAAGACCATTCGGCGCAGCGCTGAAACCCTGTTGAAAAAGGCAGGCTGTGAAGTCATTACCGCGATCGACGGTTTCGAGGCGCTGGCAAAAATTACCGAGCACAAACCCGATATTATTTTTGTCGACATCATGATGCCGCGTCTCGACGGCTATCAAACCTGCGCTCTGATCAAGAACAATCAGGCATTCAAGAGTACCCCGGTGATCATGCTTTCCAGTAAAGACAGTATTTTCGACCGAGCCCGCGGACGCATCGTCGGCTCGGAAAAGTATTTGACCAAACCCTTTTCGAAGGAAGATTTGATCAGTGCGATCACCACGCATGTTGGCTAATCGATAACTGGCCCGGAGCGGAAAAGGTGCAAGCCGTATGACACATATTTTGATTATTGATGATTCGCCGACCGAGGTTCACGTGTTCAGGAACATGTTAAAGAATCACAACATCGAGGTCTCGGTGGCCGAGAATGGCGAGGAAGGCATCGAGAAGGCGATCGAAATCAAGCCCGATTGCATCCTGATGGATGTTGTCATGCCCGGTAAGAATGGTTTCCAGGCAACGCGCGATCTGAGTCGAAACCCGGCCACGTCGTCGATCCCGGTCATCATCATCACCACCAAAGACCAGGAGACCGATAAAATCTGGGGAATGCGCCAGGGCGCCAGGGATTATATTGTCAAGCCCGCGGTGGAAAGCGATTTGATCGAACGCATCAACAGGGTGATCAACGGCGGCAGCGCCTGAAGCATTCCATGTCTATCGCATCCCCTTATGAACTGCTGAAACAACTGGATCTGCGTTTCCGCAAGAATGCCAGCGGTTTGCCCGTAGCCAGTGACGTCGTCGAAGACTGGCTCGGCATCGGTTTTGCGATTAACGGCATTCCGCTGCTGGCAAAAATGGAAGATGTGAGTGAAATTTTACCGCTTCCGCAAACAATACGGGTGCCGGACGTCAAACCCTGGGTATTAGGCCTGGCCAATATCCGCGGCAACCTGATGCCGATACTGGACATGAATGGTTATCTCTATGGCAATCCCAGCCGCATCGAGAAGGCTAGCAGGATTCTGATTATCAATCGCGAAGCCGTGGTCGCCGGCTTGCTGGTCGACGAGGTTTTCGGATTGCGACGATTCAAGCCGGAAGAGCATCTTCGCGAACAGACTCCGGATACCGGTTCGCTGGGTGATTACCTCTCCGGAATCTTTATCGACCAGGTACGCCGCTGGAATGTGTTCAGCGTCGAAAAACTTATCCACACCGAGCATTTTCTGCGGGTCGTATAAACGTGGCTAGAGTATCGAGGAAGCAGTTGCAGTGCTAAACAAAATCAAAAAACTGGTTTCAGGTAACAAGGGCGGTGTCCCCGAGGCTGCCGCCAAGGTTTCCGGAAAGGTCAACAAGAAGGCGGTAACGGTGGGCGCGTTGCTGATCCTGTCGGTATTCGCGATGGTGTTGATGTTCAGTTTCGAGGGTTCGCAATCCCGCAAAAACAAGATTTACAGCGCTATCGCTTATGAGCAGCAGGTGATTTCGCAGCAGATCGCCGTCAATGCCCTCGAAGCGTCAGCCGGACAGGACGCGGCGTTTGCACGACTTGCCGCCAGTCAGAAGCGCTTTTTGCAGACGCTGGAGATATACAACCAGGGTGATGGCGATCGTAACTTGCCGGGGCTGCCCACGGAATTCTCCGTTGAGTTTTCCAACCTGAAGGCAAGCTGGAGCGAGTACGACAGGCAAATCGCCACGGTGGTGGCCTCCAAGAATTCGATCTCCACTGTCAATGAATACGTCACCCAAATCAACGAATCCCTGCCGGAGTTGCTGACGCTCGCCGACCTGGTGGTCACCAATCTGGCGAACTCCGGAGCGCAGCCCGGTAGCATTGCGGTCGCCGCGCGGCAGGCAATCCTGCTGCGGGGTATCGAGCATAGCCTCAACCAGATTCTGAACGATGGCGCGGTGGTAATGGCCGCGGCCGACCGTTTTGCCGCCGACGCGGCACAGATAGAGACGCAACTATTGTCGATGCTGGACGGTAATTCGTCGCTCGGTATCGCCAAGGTAAAAAGCCCGAAGGCGGTCGCCAATCTGGTGCAGTTCGCCGATCTTTTTTCGGTGGTGCGCCAGAATGTGCGTGAAATCATCGATAACTCGGCGCAGATTTTCAAGGTGCACCAGGCCGTGTCGAAAATCGATCAAATCAGCCCGAACCTGCTGGCAGCTTCGAGTGCTTTGATCCAGGCGATTGAGCGAAATGATGAAGCGGGGCAGACGTATGTCCTGATCGGTTACGCCCTGGGCCTGGTTGCCGTGGTCCTGTTGCTGCTGTTGATCGTGATTATTTCGCGCGAATCGCAGAGCAGCCTGGCGGAATCACAGGAGCAGAACGAGCGCAACCAGCGTGCTATTCTGCGCCTGCTCGACGAGATGACCAATCTGGCCGATGGTGACCTGTCGACTCATACCACGGTAACCGAGGATATCACCGGCGCCATCGCCGACTCGGTAAATTATTCTATCGATGCGCTGCGCGACCTGGTCACCACCATCAACAATACTGCGAACCAGGTGAGAAGGGCGGTACGCAAGACGCAAAACATGACCGGGGAGCTTGCCGAGGCCAGTGACGCCCAGGCGCGTGAGATTACCGCCGCCAGTAGCGCCATCACCAAAATATCGAAATCCATGTCGGAAGTATCCGAGCGTGCCGCGGATTCGGCGGAAGTGGCGCGGAAATCGGTCAGTATTGCGCATAAGGGAAGTGAGACGGTACGTCAGACCATCGAAGGCATGGAAACCATACGCGAGCAAATCCAGGAAACCTCGAAGCGTATCAAGCGGCTGGGCGAGTCCTCGCAGGAGATTGGCGACATCGTCAATCTGATTACCGAGATTTCCGATCAAACCAATATCCTGGCACTGAACGCTGCCATCCAGGCGTCTATGGCAGGCGAAGCGGGACGCGGCTTTGCGGTCGTCGCCGACGAGGTGCAGCGCCTCGCGGAACGTACCGGTGATGCGACCAAGCAGATCGAAGCCCTGGTGAAGACCATCCAGGCGGATACCAACGAAGCCACGGTGTCGATGGAGCAGAGCACTGCGAACGTGGTGAAAGGCGCGAAGCTTACCGAAAACGCGGGCGGTGCCCTCGACCGCATCGAGCAGGTATCGATGAACCTGGCGCAACGCATACTGGAGATTTCCGATTCGACCCGTGACCAGGCCAGCGACAGCGTCAAGATTACCGAAACCATGGACGTCATCCAGGAGATCACTGCCAAGACTTCGGAAGGTTCCAAGCGCGCCTCGGACTCGATCGGCGAACTGTCGATTATGGTCAAGGAAATGCAGACTTCGGTTGCCGGCTTCAAGTTGCCGGGTATCAAGGGCGCAGAAGATACCATGATCGGATATATTGGCGATCTGGCGCCTGCCGGCATCGTGCAAGAGGCTGAAAAGTAGATTTGGCGATGAACGCGCAGGAGATTTCAATCACACACAGTGCGCTCGGATGGGTGAAAAAATCCATCGATGAAAACCTGTCGGAAATAGAATCTGATCTCAAGCAATACATCGAAAGCGCAGAACTGAAGCTGCTCGAGCCGGTCAAGCAGCGGCTGGGCATGATCCAGGGCGCGCTGGTGATGATCGAGCAGTTTGGCGCCGCCATGCTCACCGAAGAAATGCTGGCGCTCGTCGACTTCATCGTCTCCGACAGGCAGGAAAAGGGTGATCACGCGCTCGAAATCCTGTTGCGCGCGGTGTTGCAGTTACCCGATTACCTCGAGCATATACAGTCAGGCCACCGCGATATCCCGATGGCGATACTTCCGCTGCTGAACGACATTCGTGCGGTGCGCAACCAGGATCTGTTTTCTGAAAAGTTGTTGTTTCTGCCCGACCTGTCAATGCACGAAACGGGCGCCGAAAGTGATGCCATCGATGACGCACACAACCAGGCATCGCGTCTGCTGGCGAAGAAGCTGCGTCCGGTATATCAACTCGCACTGGTCAACGTCATCCGCGATAAAAATGTCGAAGCCAGCCTCAAGCGGCTGGAGAAGGTCTGCGAAACCTTCGAGGAAAGATCGGCTTCCGAACAGGTTGCGCGCATCTGGTGGATCGTTGGTGCGCTGATCGAATCGGTATCACGGCAGCAGCTCGAACTCGGCGTGTCTATCAAGAACCTGCTGGGCAAGGTGGATGCGCTGTTCCGCGTGATTTTGATTATCGGCGAGCGCGGTTTGCTGCAGCGCCAGCCCATCGAGCTGATCAAGAATTTTCTGTTTTACATCGCGCAGCCGGATTGTGACGGGCCCAAGGCGCAGGCGATAAAAACGGCTTATCGGCTGGAAGAGTTTTTGCCGTCGGAATCGGCGCGAAGTGAAGTTCTGGACAATATCGCGGGTCCTAACCAGGCCCTGCTGAAAACTGTCGGCGAGGCCATGAAGGCCGAAATCGAGACGCTCAAATCGACCCTCGAAGTATACGTCAATGGCGACTTGTCGCGGGTTGAGGTGCTCAAGGATCTGCCCCAGGAAATGCATGTCATCTCGGATACGTTGGCGATGATCGGTCTGGGCGCGCAGCGCCAGCTGATCGAGTCGCAGATCGCGGTAGTGAAGCAGATCCTGGCCGGAAAACACTCGGTCGACGAAGAACAACTGTTGTCGATGGCTGCCGAGTTACTGCAGATCGAGCAGGCGCTGGAGCAGATGTCGAGGCGACATCCGCAAAGCGAACAGCCGCGCAGTGAATCCGACGTGTCTCACGGCTATGAGCTGGACAGCGTGCTCTCCGCGGTCGTTAGCGCGGCGCTTGACGATATCCAGAAGACCAAGGATGCGATTCTCGAGTTCGTCAAGGACCCCGAGCGTACGGATAATATCGAGCTATCCATCAACCTGATACAGGAAGCACGCGGCGCGCTGGCGTTACTCGAGCGGGAAAGAGCGGTTAAGGTCGTCGATGGGCTCACGGCATATCTGCAGGGATACGAGGTAGATAGCTTCATCCAGAGCGATCACCTCGACTCCTTGTCGCAGGTAGTGGCCAGCCTCGAGTATTACCTCGAAGCGCTGGGCGAACATCGGCACGATGCCGACAGTATCCTGGATCTTGCCGATACCCAGTTGAATCGGCTGTTGGCCGGACTCAAGCCGCGACGCGATGACAGCGCGGATGAGGCAGCCGATAGACGGGCACAAGCAGGGACTGTTGCAGAGGAGCCAGGGCCTGTGCAGGCTGTGCAATCGGTCGACTCCGAGGTTGCCGCGCTCGCCGAAGAGGCCGTGCCTGCTGACAAAAAGGCAGCCCTGGACAGACCTGGCGCGGCGGCCGACGAAGTATTCGAGGACACCCAGGTGCTGCAGCCGATGGCACCGGCGGACGCAGAGCATCAGGACACCCAGGTGCTGCAGCCGATGACACCGGCGGACACAGAGCACCAGGACACCCAGGTGCTGCAGGCGCAGCCTGGCGATGCCGGGGCAGCGCACGCGAGTTCCGCAGCGAGCAGGTCTGCCGGTAAACCGGTTAGCGCAGACGAGTCGTTGAAGGAGCGCCGCAGGGGGCTGAAAATCGAGGCGGTCGAAGATGACCTCGAGGTTCTCAAGGCCGACAGTGACCAGGAAATACTGGAAATCTACCTCGAGGAAGCAGAGGAAGAGTCGGCGAATATAGCGCGCCTGCAAAAGGACTGGCTGCTCCACCCCGAGGACGATAATGCGGTGAAGAATATTCGCCGCGCATTTCACACCATAAAGGGCAGTGGGCGTCTCGTCGGGGCGCTCAAGATTGGCGAGTTTGCGTGGGACTTCGAGCAGCTGTTAAATCGAGTCATCGACAAGACCGTGCCGCCGAACAGGCAGGTGATCGAGGCCGTGGGTGAAGCGGCACTCGCACTTCCCGAGTTAGTCATGGAGCTTAAGACCTCCACCAGGCCGCAGGCCGACATCGGCTACCTGCGCGGTCTCGCGCGCGCCCTGGCCGAGTTCAGGACAGACGAGTTGCTTATCGACCACACGCAAACCCTGTCGGTGGTCGAGTCTCCTTACGATCACATTACCAATGCGGACGCCGAGGAAGACGTGGCAGACGACCACAGTTTCGGCCACACAACCCAGGTCATATCCTCCGATATCGAGGATGCGGATACCCAGGTTTTAGATATACAACCGGCGCTGGCTGAGCGGCAAGCGGCACCGGGGCAGGGCGCGGAAAGCTCACGCGCCTACGACGATACGGTGATGACCGAGGCGTCGCCGATTCCAGCCGACGATGAGCGTCACAGGATCGAAGCCGAAGACCGCGCCGAAACTTCCGCGGCGGCGAAAGCAGATGCGATCACGAGTGACCAGTCAGATGGTTATTCCGGAACCGAGCCAGGGCTGGTCGACGATGATGCTGCGCAGAGCCTCACTGATGTCAGTGATTCGGACGCCGCGATTCTGGACGCCGCGATTGACTCTCTGCAGGAGCAGCAAGCCGATCGGCAAACCGAGCCGGAGCAACCCGCGGGAAATGCTGGCGCCTACGACGATACTTTACTGACCGAGGCGCCACCGATTCCAGCCGACGATGAACGACGCCGCATCGAGGCTGAAGCGCGGGAAAAAATTGCCGCGGCGGCAAGAGCCAGGGCCGCGGCCAGCTATGAACGCGCCACCGATTATACGAGACTCGAGTCCGAGCCGGCAGGCGATGAGGAGCTGTCGCCAGGCAAGGCCGAAATCCATATCGAGTCCGTCGGCGATGATTTCATTGGCGAGGGGCTGGTATTCGGCGACGATTCCGAGCCTGCGCTGGTATCGATGGAGGTTGACGACAGCGAAGCCGAGTCGGAAGAGATCACGATGTCGTCGCACGAAGAGGACGAACCGGAAGAGATCACGATGTCGTCGCCCGAAGAGGACGAGTCGGAAGAGATCACGATGTCGTCGCC